>Ga0105245_10000086_pt1 | contig 93019 bp, 100 predicted proteins | sample KBSM54metaG_FD_81523 | JGI IMG/M metagenome (GOLD analysis project Ga0105245, IMG submission 81523) | Miscanthus rhizosphere microbial communities from Kellogg Biological Station, Michigan, USA - KBS M5-4 metaG | ecosystem: Host-associated > Plants > Roots > Rhizosphere > Soil | place... | reverse complement strand
TCCGCGTCGCGCCCGTGGTCGACGGGAACAGGAGTTTCGTCGAGGGTTTTGCGAAGTGGCTCGCCGTGCTGCGCGAATTCATGGCACTCGAGTCAAGCAAGCTTTTCTAGGGCAAGCCATGCGGTGCCGGAATGCATGCGCCGGCCTGCGACAATAGGCGCGTGATCACCCGCGAGACCGTTCATCGAAGCCCAAGCATCCAGGTGCACTTCGTGCGCTGCTGTCCGCACGACGGCGCCTGCGGGCCGGAGGAACACGCGCGAGCCGACTTGCTGGTGTTCCCCTTGCGCGGCGTCTTCGTCAAGCACAACGCTGCGCGTAGCCGCGTGGTTGCGGATGCCTGCACCGCGCTCTTCTTCGCGGCGGACCAGCCCTACCGCGTCAGCCACCCGGTCGAGGGCGGCGACCAATGTCTCGTGCTGGAGCCCTCGCCGGAAGTGCTCGGCGAGATGCAGGGCGCGCAGCTTGCGTGCGTACCGTGCGTGCCGCTCGATGACTCGCTCATCGTGCGACGCCGCATGCTCTGGTACCGGCTGGAGCGGCGCGTCGCCAGCGCGCTCGAAGCCGACGAGACCGCGCTGCATCTCCTGGCAGGTACCGTGCGCACGCCCGCGCCGCGCGCGCCGCAGCGAGCGCCCAGGTCGCGCTGCGCCGAGATTGTCGAGGCGACCCGCCTCACGCTGGCGGCGCACCCCGGCGAGACCTGGGGCCTTGCCGCGCTGGCGCAGCGCGTGCACAGCTCGCCCTGGCACCTCGCCCGGACTTTCCGCGAGCTCGCCGGAGTGCCGCTGCACCGCTACCAGCTGCGCGCGCGCATGGCGGCGGCGCTCGACGAGGTGCTCGATTCGCGGCGCGACCTCACCACCATCGGTATCGCGCTCGGCTTCTCGAGCCACAGCCATTTCACCGCCTGCTTCCGCGCGAGCTTCGGCGCCACGCCCTCGGCGATGCGGCGCGGCACGCGCACGCAGCAAATGCGCAAGATTCTGACAGCGGGGGCCGCGGCGCGCCCCTAAGCTCGGGGCATGAACCCTTACGACCGATTCATCGGCCGCTGGGAAGCCGAGGCGCAGGCCTTCCTCCCCGACGGCAGCGGCCGGCACCACTATTGGCAGATTCGCTTCGACCGCACGCTCGAGGGCCGCGCGATCCAGGATGTCTGGATCACCCCACCGCGCGACGGGCCCAACGTCGGCAAGTCGCAGCGCTGGGGACCGTTCGACAACCAGTACGGCATGACCCTTCGGATCTACGACGCGAAGCTCGACGCCTGGCGCGTCACGTGGATCGACCCCTGCGCCGGCTACCGCGCTGATCTCGTCGGCCGGCAACGCGGCGACGAGATCTTCCAGGAGGGCAAGGGCAGCGACGGCGCGGCGCTGCGCTGGATTTTCAGCGATCTGCGGGCCGACTCGTTCCGCTGGCGCGCCGAGGTGTCGCGCGACGAAGGCGCGAGCTGGCACAAGGCGATCGAGCTGGTAGCACACCGTGCAAAGGAGGCGTGATGTACGACCACATCGGACTCAAGGTCAAGGATCTCGACGCGGCGGTCGACTTCTACCGCGCCGCGCTCGAGCCGCTCGGGCACGCGCTCGCGTCCCACGACGCCGCAAGCGCGGGCTTCGGCCCGCCGGGCGAGCCCGCGCTCTGGCTCTACCGCGGCGCGCCCGGCGCGACGGTCCACGTCGCATTCCGCGCCGCAGACCGCCGCTCGGTCAACCGCTTTCACGCCGCCGGCCTCGCGGCAGGCGGCCGCGACCACGGCAAGCCCGGGCTGCGCGCCGACTACAGCCCGACCTATTACGCGGCGTTCCTGCTCGATCCGGACGGCAACAACGTCGAGGCCGTCTGCGTCGGGTAACAGGGCTAGAGCTCGACCGTGTTGCTGAGCCGGTGCTCGCGCGCCTTCGCCACCGCTTCGGCGCGAGTGCGCGCGCCGAGCTTCCTGAGCAACGATTCGACGTGGAACTTCACGGTGTGCGGAGAGATTTCGAGCCGGCGCGCGATCATCTTGTTGGTGAGGCCGTCGCCGATCGCTCCCAGCACCTCGAGCTCGCGCGGCGTGAACAGGCCCTGCCCGCTGTGCTCGGGCATCGCCGCAAATCCGGCATGGACCTGGTCAGAGAGCACGGCGTCGGCGTCCATGGGCGAATCCACCGGCAGGTGTCCCGCGTCGATGACCAGTTGGCGGAGAACTTCGCGGCGCACCGGGTCGGTGACATGGACCAGCACCCGGATGACGAGGGCGGGCACCGCTTGGGGGACAGCGCTCATGTGGGGGGGCGCGCTTCGATCACGGCGTCGAGCGAGAGCAGGTTTCCGCCCCGGATCACGCGCAGCGCCGCCTTGCGGCCGATGCTGTCGGCAGCGAATTGGCCGGCGATCCGGCGAAATCCCGACGCCGCGGCGTCGTTGACGCTCAGCACGATGTCGCCGGCGACGATTCCGGCCTTCGCCGCCGGGCCGCCTTCGGCGAGCGACATCACCATCATCCCGCTAGCCTGACCGGCCGTTTCGCGAAGCGCGTCGGGCACGGCGACCGGATGCAGCGCCACCCCGAGCCATCCGCGCGCGACACGGCCCTCCTTGAGGAGGATCGGGACGATCCGCTCGAGGGTCGCGGCCGGAATGACGAGCACCCGCGCCCGCGGGCCAAGCGTCGACATGCCCAGAAACGCCCCGGCGGCGCTGAATACCGGGCCGCCCTCCTCGGCGCGGCCCAGCCGCAGGTCGAGGACGATGCGCCGGTCGATGAGCCCGCCGGCGACGCTGTGCCACTGCGTCCCGGCGAGATTGACCAGGCCAAGGCGCGCGCTCACCCCGCCGGTGCCGTCCGCCCCCAATGCAAGCGCGAGTGCGCCGGCTTGCGTTTCGCCCGGCACGAGCACGGGCGGGGACGCTGGCTGCGAAAGGCGCAGAACGGCGATATTGGTTCCTGGGTCGCGGCCGGCGAGCTTGGCCGCGGCTTGCGTGCCGCCTGGCATCACGAGCTCGAACTCGTCCCGTTCGGGCAGGGATTGCTCGGAGGCGACCACTACGTCCGGCCGCCAGACGATCGCGCTGAGATGCCGCTCGCGGGCCCGGCGGATCGCCGCAGTCGCCCCCTGCAGCGCCGCGGTCCGCGCGGCAAGCTCCGAGGAAAATTGTTCTAGCAGCTCGGTCATGACGGGTGCCTCAAAGCAATATGGAGAGCGCTCAGGATACGGCCGCCTCCCGCCCGCGCCCACCGGTCGAACGGCCGGGGTCCGAGAAATCAGAGGCTTGCGGAGGCAATTGCCCGGCGGGGCGCGACGTTATATTTTTCCGCCGCCCATGCTCGGAAAGCGCTTCCCCCGCCGCGAGGATCTTGGCCTCACTTCGGCCGAATTCGCCGTGCTGCGGCGCCTCGATTCGCCGCACAGGATCCAGGGGTTCGTGTACGGCCTGAGCCAGAACTTCGAGCTCGCCGGCGAGACCTGCCTGACGGTGCGCGAGGTGCTGCGGACGCGGCGAGCGCACTGCATCGAGGGCGCGATGCTCGCGGCCTGCGCGCTCTGGGTGCACGGCGAGGCGCCGCTGCTTCTCGACATGAGGGCGGTGCACGACTTCGACCATGTAGTGGCGCTCTACCGGCGCAATGGCTTCTGGGGCGCGATTTCCAAGACCAACGGGATTTTCCTGCGCTCGCGCGATCCGGTTTACCGCGACCTGCGCGAGCTCGCGATGTCGTACTTCCACGAGTACGCCAACCGGCGCAGCGACAAGACGCTGCGCGAGTACTCGGTGCCCTACGACCTGCGACGCATGGATCCGAGCGTGTGGGTCAGCGGGGAAAAGGGCGCCTGGCCGGTGGCCGCGGCGCTCGACGACATCCGCCATTTCAGGCTGGTCGCGGGCCGCCACCTGAGGCTCGTGTCGCGCCGCGACCCGTTCGAGCGGCGCGCCGGCGCGCTGTCGCAGTACCGCACGCCGCGCGTGCTGATCGAGAAGGAAAAGCTTCTCAAGGCGAAGCGCGCGCTCGCGGCGAGAAAGCGCCGCAAGTCGCGCCGCTAGAGCCCGGTTACTTCTTCTCTTCCTCGACCTTGCCGATCTTCTCGACCGCGATCGCGAGCCGGCGCGCGTCGCGCTCCCAGTACTTCGCGAACTCCGGCGCGTCGAGGTAGCTTACCGGGGTGGAGACCTTCTCCATCGCGTGCTTGAAGTCCTCTGAAGTCGCCGCCGCCTTCACCGCCTCGCGCAGTTTCGAGACTACGGGGCCGGGCGTAGCCGCGGGCGCGAACACGCCCGACCAGATGTAGAACTCGACGTCGTAGCCGAGCTCCTTGAAGGTCGGCAGGTCCGGCAGCAGCTTCAGGCGCTCGGTGCCCCAGCCGGCGAGAGCGCGCATCTTGCCGCCGCGGATCTGCCCGATCGCGGCCGCCGGACCCTGCGCCGAAGCCTCGACCTGGCCGCCAAGTAGCGCGGTGATCGCGGGCCCGCCGCCGCCATAGGGCACGTGAAAGAGCTGCACCCCCGCCGCGTTGGCGAACATCTCCATCGCAACGTGCAGCGTGCCGTACACCCCGGAGGAGGAGTAGTTGATCTTGCCCGGCTTCGCCTTCGCCGCTTCGACGAAGTCCTTCACCGTCTTGTACGGGCTGTCCGCGCGCACCACGAGCACGGTCGGGTCGGCGGTGACCAGCGCTATCGGCGCGAAGTCCTTGAGCTCGTAGGACGGCTGCTTGCCATTCACGCGCTCGGACACCGGAAAGATCGAGATCGACGACAGGCCCATGAGGATCGTGTAGCCGTCGGGCGCAGCCTTGGCGACCTCGCGCATGCCGAGCGCGCCGCCGGCGCCCGTGCGGTTCACGATGACCACCGGATGCTTGAGCGATTTCTCCATCATCGCAGCGAGCGGCCGGCCGACGATGTCGGCCACTCCGCCCGGAGGGAACGGCACGACCATTGTGATAGCCCGAGCGGGGTACTCCTGAGCAGCCACGAACGGCGAAAAAAACCAAGCGAAAACAAGAAAGGCAACGCGTGACATGAAGCTCCTCCGGACGGCTCAAATTAACACGTGGTTACACATCTTGCACTTTATCGGTTCACTGCAACGGCCTTGCCGCGTGTAATAGGCACCACATCAGTCAACACCAAAGGAGACTGCAATGCTGAAGAAACTGATTCTCGCCGCCGCAGGCCTCGCGCTCGCCGTCCCGGCGTTTGCCCACGACGGTGGCCACGGCTGGGGCCACTATCGCAACCCCCACTTTCATCCGCGTCCGGTGTTCGTCCATCCGCGCCCAGTGGTGGTAATGCCGCCGCCGCGCGTGTTCTACGCGCCGCCAGCGCCGGTGTACTACGCGCCGCCGCCGGTGGTCTACCGCCCGGCTCCGGTGTATGCGGCCCCGGTTCCCGTGCTGCCGCCGAGCGGCATTTCGATCCGCCTGCACTTCCCGCTGTAGGGTGGTAGTGTTAGGTTTCCTCCCTCGGTCCGACCAATGCGCGACCACGGGACACCAAGGATGAGGAAATCATGCAAAGACGCACGTTTCTGTTCGGGCTCGCGGCCGCGCCGCTTCTGGCGCGCGCCGCTTCCCCCGCGACCATGAAGGACATCGAGGCCCTGCAGCAAGGCTGGAAGAGCCTGCTGCCGGCGGGCGCCAGCGTGCCCTCGGCAGAGGAGCCGCTCAAGCTCTCGAAGGACGAGTGGCGCAAGCGCCTTTCGCCCGAGTCGTTCAGGGTGCTGCGCGAAGAGAGCACCGAGCGTGCCGGCACCAGCCCTCTGAACGAGGAGAAGCGGCCCGGCGTATTCGCCTGCGCAGGCTGCGGGCTGCCGCTCTTTACCTCGGCGATGAAGTTCGAGTCCGGCACCGGCTGGCCGAGCTTCTTCACCACCATCCCGGGCGCGTTCGAGACGAAGAAGGACTTCTTCCTGGTCTATCCGCGCACCGAGTACCACTGCAAGCGCTGCGGCGGGCACCACGGCCACGTCTTCGACGACGGCCCGCAGCCGACTGGCCAGCGCTGGTGCAACAACGGCGTGGCGCTCAAATTCATTCCGAAGGACACCAAGACCTAAAGCTTTATTCCCGTCCTGAGCGCCAGATGCCGTAGATGATCCAGAGGCTGTTCAGGAACGCCACCACGTAGCCCGCTAGTCCGAGCACCGGCAGCACCGCCACGCCGAAAAGGCGCGGCCCGCCCTCGACCGTGAGCACGATCGCCGAGCCGATGACGAGCGACGCGGTCATGATCCCCATCGTCACGCGATCGAGCGTGCGGTCCAGGCGCAGCCCGAAGCTGTCGAGGCGCTTGAGATCGAGGTCGATGCGCAACTTGCCGCGGCGCGCCTCGCGCAGCAGGCGCGCGAGGTCGCGCGGGACGCTCGTCGCGACGTTGAAGAACTCGTCCAGCGCGTTGCGCCCGCGCCGCCAGAGCTCCGCCGGCTGGTGGCGCTCGGCGAGCGCGCGCCGCACGAACGGCGTGAGGTGCTGGACGATGTGCAGGTCCGGGTCGTACTGCCGTCCCAGGCCCTCGAGCGAGATCAGGGTCTTGAACATGAGCGACAGGTCCGACGGCAGCACGATCGCATGCTCGCGGACCAGGGCGGCGAACTGGCGGATCGCGGCGCCGATCCGGATGTCCTTGAGCGGCACGCCCTCGAAGTCGGACACCATCTCGTTCACGTCCGCGGCGAGCCTCGAGTCGTCGACGTGGCTCTCGCCGGCCCAGTCGAGCAGCACCTCCAGCATCGGCTCCTCCGCCATGCGCGCGAGGCCGGCGAGGAGGTCGATCACCTGGCGGCGCCGCTGCGGCGAGAGCCGCCCGACCATGCCGAAGTCGATGATCACGATGCGGTTGCCGGGCAGGTAGAACACGTTGCCGGGATGCGGGTCGGCGTGGAACAGGCCGTCCATCAGGATCATCTTGAGGAACACGTCGACGCCGCGCGCCGCGAGCACCTTGCGGTCGAGCCCCGCCGCCGCGACCGCGGCGGGATCGGTCGCGGACACGCCCTCGACGTGCTCCTGCACCAGCAGCACTTCGCTGGTCCACTCGGGGAAGATGCGCGGGATGACGATGTGCGGGTCGCCGGCGAAGTTCTGGGTGAAGCGCTGGATGTTGCGCGTTTCGGTGGCGAAGTCGACCTCGCGCTCGAGCGAGCGGGCGAACTGCGACGCGATCTCCGCCGGCCGGTAGCGGCGCGTCTCGGGAATCTCGGCCTCGATCAGCTCCGACACCCGCCGCAGCAGGCGCAGGTCGGCGTCGATCTTGTCGCGCACGCCCGGGCGCCGGATTTTCAGCACCACCGGCGTGCCGTCGGCGAGGCGCGCGCGGTGCACCTGCGCGATCGAGGCCGCGGCGTAGGCGCGCGTGTCGACGTCGCGGAATACCTCGAAGGGCGAGCGGCCGAGGGCGCGCTCGAGCTCGGGCAGCAGCTCCTCGAACGGCACCGGCGGTACCTGGGCGTGCAGCTTCTCGAGCTCCTCGATCCAGCGCGGCGGAAAGAGATCGACGCGCGTGGCCATGACCTGGCCGAGCTTGACGAAGGTGGGGCCGAGCTCCTCCAGCGCCATGCGCACGCGGCTCGCCTGGTCGAGCCTGGGCGAGTCTCCGGCGGCGCCGAAGTTGAGCATGCGCCCGGCGCGCTCGAGCAGGCCGGCGATGCCGATGCGCTGCACGAAATCGCCCAGCCCGTGGCGGATGAACACCGAGGCGATCTCATGCAGGCGCGGCAGCTCCCGCATGATGCCGAAGGTTTCGCGCAGCATCTAGCGCTACAAAGCGGTCTCGCGCAGCATGGCCGCGGCTACGGGCCGGGCTTCGCGCGATCCCGCTTGTCGAGCGCGTCGGCCATGCCCGCGAGCACGCCGCCCGCGAGCTGGGCGAAGCGCGCGCCGAACTCGCCGGCGAGCTCGAGCCCGCCGAGCGTGAACTCGGCCATCAGGCGCGCGCTGCGCCGTCCGGTCTCGGTGCCGGCGTGCGCGGCCTGGCGCACGAGCTCCGAGAGCTCGGGGCGAACGCGCTCGTTCGCCGAATGCGCCACCTGCTGGACCGTGGCGACGAAGTCCTCCTCGATCTTGCGCAACCCGGCGGCGGCCTGCTGGAGCTCGTTCTCCGAGAGGCCGCGGCCGGCCGCCACCATCTGGCGCAGCGCCTCGTGGCCGGCCTGCACCGACGCGGTGAGCGCCTCGTCCATGCCGCGGAAGCCCTCGGCCAGGGTCTGGCGCACGCCGAGGCGGCTGCCCTCGGCACCGCGGCTGATGCCTTCGGTCACCGCCCGAACCACGTCGCGCATCGCGTCGCGGTCGAAGCGGCGTGCCTTCAGCGCCTCCAGGGTCAGGTCGTGCACGCGCCCGCGGATGTCGCCGCCCTGCTGCGCCGATTGCGTCGCTGCGTCGCGGATTTCGTCGTTCATTTCGCCTCCGTGGTGAGGCCCAGGTCTTCCGCCAGGTCGGGCCCGGGAAAATGGAAGCGCACCGGCCCGTCTGGCAGCGCGTTGAGGAACTGCTTGAGGTAGGGATCGTCGGAGCGGCTCACTTCTTCGGGCGTGCCCTGGCCGAGCACCGAGCCGTCGGCGATCACGTACACGTAGTCGGAGACCTTGAGCGATTCCTTGATGTCGTAGGTGACGAGGATCGACGTCAGGCCGAAGGCGTCGTTCAGCTGGCGGATGAGCTGGCCGACCTGGTTCAGCGAGATCGGGTCGAGCCCGGCGAAGGGCTCGTCGTACATGACGAGCCGCGGGTCGGTGGCGATGGCGCGCGCCAGCGCCACGCGCCGCGTCATCCCGCCCGAAAGATCGTTCGGCCGCATGTCCTTCGCGCCACGCAGCCCCACTGCATGCAGCTTCATCAGCACCATGCGCCGGGTGAGCTCGTCGGGAAGCCCGAAATTCTCGACGATCGGGAAAGCGACGTTGTCGAACACCGACAGGTCGCTGAACAGGCCGGAGGTCTGGAACATCATGCCCATGTCGAGCCGCAGCTCGTAGAGCTCGTCGGGCGAGAGCTTGTGGACCTCCTTGCCGGCGACCTTGACGCGGCCGCGCGAGGGCGCGAGCTGGCCGCCGATCAGCTTGAGCAGCGTCGACTTGCCCGAGCCGCTGCCGCCGAGGATCGCCACCACGCTTCCCTCGGGGATGACGAGCGACAGGCCGCGGAAGATCTCGAGATCGCCGTAGGAGAAGCCCAGCCCCTCCACTTCGACGTGGTTGCGGCCCATGCGTCTACTATACCGCCGTGACGCATCCTTACGCCGCGCTCACCCCGGAAGTCGTGCTCGACGCGTGCGAAGCGGCGGGCTTGCGGCCCGACGGGCGCCTGCTGCCGCTGAACAGCTACGAGAACCGCGTCTACCAGGTCTGGCTCGAGGAGGGCTCGGCGCGCGTGCTCAAGTTCTACCGTCCCGAGCGCTGGAGCGCCGGCCAGATCGAGGAGGAGCACGCGTTCGCGCGCGAGCTGGCCGAGCGCGAGATCCCGGTGGTCGCGCCGGCGCACACGGGCGAGCACGGGGGTTTCCTTTTCGCGGTCTATCCCCGCCGCGGCGGCCGAGCGCCGAACCTCGACGATCCGAAGGTGCTGGAATGGATCGGACGCTTCATCGGCCGCATCCATGCGCTCGGCGCCTCACGGCCATTCCGGCTGCGCCCTTCTCTCAACGCGGAAACCTTCGGCGACGAGCCGCGCGCCTATCTGCTCGGCAACAACTTCGTTCCGGCGGACCTGCTGGAGGCCTGGAAGGCGGCAACCGAGCAGGCGCTCGCAGGAGTCCGGGGTTGTTTTCAAAACGCGGGAAAAACAAAAAGCATCCGGCTGCACGGCGACTGCCACCCGGGCAACATCCTATGGACAGAGGATGGCCCCCATTTCGTCGACCTCGACGATGCGCGCATGGGACCGGCGATGCAGGACCTGTGGATGCTCCTTTCGGGTGACCGCGCAGCCATGTCGATCCAGTTGAAGGAAGTGCTGTCGGGGTATGAGCAATTCATGGCGTTCGACCGAAGGGAGCTGAATCTTCTCGAGGCGCTGCGCACGCTGCGCCTGCTGCATTACTCGGCGTGGATCGCCCGGCGCTGGGACGATCCCGCGTTCCCGGCGGCGTTTCCGTGGTTCAACACCCAGCGCTACTGGCAGGACCGGATCCTCGAACTGCGGGAACAGATCGCGCTCATGGACGAAGAACCGCTCAGTCCGTGAGCTTCATGCCGTTCTCAGCCGCAGCGCGCGAACCGCCGCGACCGCGACGAGCGGCACGAGCAGGCCGACCAGCGTCGCAGCGATCATCAGCACGCCGAGCTCGCTGTAGTCCTGCGGCACCTTGATCGCGCCGGTCGCGCGGTCGCGCACTTCCCGCTCGACCACGTAGATCTGGTTCAGGTACTTGGTGCCGAGCTGAGACGCCGAGAGCGCCAGGTTGGAGAACGAGGCCATGACTGCGAAATAGGTGGCCTTGAGGTTGGCCGGCGCCGAGTTGGCGATCCAGGCGAGCATCGGGATCATCGCGATCTGCCCGAGCGGCGACTCGAGCGCGGTGTCGATGAGCGCGATCACGCGCGCGTCGACCAGGCCGCCGGTGTGCGCGGCGGTCCACTGGTGCAGTCCATAGTACATGCCGATGTTGGGCAACGCGATCAGCGTGCCCACGATCGTGAGCATCACGATGATGCTGGCGTTGGAATTGCGCGCCATGTAGCCGCGCAGCGCAAACATGCCCACGAGAGTCAGCGCATACGCGAGCAGCGCGAGCTTCGAGAGGAAGGCCTCGTCGAATTTCAGCACGTCGATCATCCACCAGGTGCTGCCCGGGCCGGTGCTCGGCATGGCGCGGTAGACGAAGATGATGAGCGCGGTGGCGACCAGCGTCTCGCGCGCCGAGGGCGCGAGCTCGCGCGCGAGGCGCCAGAGCAGAAAGAGAATGATGGCGAGCGAAGCGAGGAAGATGAGCTCCTGGGCGAAGGGCACGTCGGCGACCCCCACCGCGAGCGTCACCACCACGAATACCACGCTGCCGCCGAGGATCCACCAGTTGGGGTGCGTTTTCTCTTCGCCGTGCACCGCGAGCAGCCGCTCGATGTCTTCCCGGGTCCGGCCCTGGCGCCGCAGGCTCGCCGCCTGCCTCATCTTGATGAAACCGTGCAGCACCACGCCGAGCACCGACAGCACCGGAATGACGAGCGCGATCGTGTAAACCAGCGCGTACATCTGCGCCTTGCGCTCCTTCGGCAGCGCGTCGGTGCCATGGAACAGAAACACGTTGCCCAGCGCGACCAGTGCGAGGCCGCCGATGATCGCAACCCGGCCAAGCGTCTGCATGGTGGTATGCATGCTCTTCCGCGCCGCCTCGTCGTAGGGCCGGCCGTTCTCGTCGACGCGCGGCACCGCCTCCACCGTCATCGCGTCGGCGACCGCGTCCTGGATCATGTACCCGGTCGGCGCGAGCAGCGCCGAGATCACGAACCAGCGCTCGCCGCTCATCACCCCGCGCATCGCGTCGAAGTACGAGATCAGTCCGATCATGATGAGGAGGCTCGCCGCGATCATGGCGGCGCCGAGCCACACCAGCGCCGCCTTCCAGCGCCAGATCAGGTCGACCACGTGGCCGACCGGCATCTTCACCGCCCAGGGGATGCCGGCCCAGAACGCGAGCGCGGCGAGGAATTCGGCCGAGAGGTCGAGGTAGTCCTTGACGAAGAAGGTGCCGACGATGCCGGTGAGCCCCGAAACCCCGTACGCCGCGTAGACCATCAGCGGCGGGAGGTAAGAAAGTCTTAGCACGCCGTTATTCGGCGTGGATGTTGTTGTCCTTTACGACCTTGCCCCACCGGGCCATGTTGTCCGCGATCCACTTTTGCGTCGCTTCCGGACCGAGCGCCACCACGTCCATGCCGAGGGTCTCGGTCAGCGTCTTGTTCACGTCGGCCTGCTTCAGCGTCCTGTTCAACTCCGCGACCAGCTTGTCGACGATCGGTCGCGGCGTGCCGGCCGGGGCGAGGATGCCCCAGAACGCGTAGGCCCCCTGCCAGGGAACGCCGAGCTCCGACAGGGTCGGCACATCGGGCATGGTGTGCGAGCGCTTGTCGCCGGTCAGCGCGAGGGCGCGCATCTTGCCGCCCTTCACATGCTGCGCCTGCGCCGCGGTCGAGGCCATCGCGAAGTCGATCTGCCCGCCCATGACGTCGGTGGAGAGCGGCCCGCCGCCCTTGTACGGCACCGGCACCAGACGAATGCCGGCAGCCTGGTTGAGCAGGATGGTGGCGAGATGGCCGAGCGAGCCGTTGCCGACGTTGCCGATGGTCAGCTTGTCGGGGTTGGCCTTCGCCGCGGCGAGAACGTCCTTGAAGCTCTTGTACGGCTTGCCCGCGGCGGTGGTGATCGCCATCGGCGCGGTGCCGACGATCATGACCGGTGCGAAATCCTTGAGCGGGTCGAACGGCAGCTTGGGATTCAGCGCCTGGTGCACCGCGTGCGTGTCGAAGATGAAGACCCAGGTGTAGCCGTCCGGGGCGCTCTTCGCCACGTAGTCGGTGCCGATGATCCCCGAGGCGCCGGTGCGGTTCTCGACGATGAACTGCTGCTTGAGCGAATCGCCGAGCTTCGCGGCAAAGAGCCGCGCCAGCGGGTCGACCGATCCGCCCGGCGGGTACGGCGAGACGAACTTGACGACCTTGGTGGGCCATTCCTGCGCGGATGCGCTGCCCACGGCGAAAAGCAAAATGGTTATTAGTCTTTTAAAAGCCGACATTCCTTCCTCCTTTGAGCTTCAGCATGTCTCTCGCGTCGTTCGGCGTCGCCACCTGCAGGCCGAGCTCCTCGAGGATGCGGCGCGCCTTTGCCACCTGCTCGGCGTTGGATTTCGCGAGCTGGCCGCGGCCGAGCCACAGGCTGTCCTCGAGGCCGACGCGCACGTTGCCGCCCATCACCGCCGACATCGCCGCGGTGAACATCTGGTTGCGGCCCGCGCCGAGGACCGACCAGTAGTAGGCGTCGCCGAAGAGGCGATCCGCGGTGCGCTTCATGTGCAGCACGTCCTCGGGATGCGGGCCGATGCCGCCGCGGATGCCGAACACCGACTGGATGAAAAGCGGCGGCTTCACCAGCCGGCGCTCGAGGAAATGCGCCGCGGTGTAGAGATGCCCGATGTCGTAGCACTCGATCTCGAAGCGCGTGTCGTTGTCGGCGCACGACTGCAGGATGTACGCGATGTCCTTGAACGTGTTCTTGAAGATGCGCTCGTCGGACCCGGCGAGATAAGGCTTCTCCCAGTCGTGCTTGAAGTCCTGGTAGCGTCCGAGCATCTCGTAGAGGCCGAAGTTCATCGACCCCATGTTCAACGAGGCGACCTCGGGCTTGAGCTTCAGCGCCGGCTGCAGCCGCTCCTCGATGCTCATGGTCGGCGCGCCGCCGGTGGTGAAGTTCAGCACCACGTCGCTCGCGGCGCGGATCTTGGCGCCGAACTGGCGGAACAGCTCCGGGTCCTGGGTCGGGCTGCCGTCCTTCAGGTTGCGCGCGTGGAGATGGACGATCGCCGCTCCGGCCTTTGCCGCGCCGAGCGCGGCCTCGGCGATCTCCTCCGGCGTGACCGGCAGGTACGGCGACATCGACGGGGTGTGGATCGACCCGGTGACGGCGCACGTGATGATGACTTTGCCTTGCGCTGCTGCCATGGCTGTAATTACCGGTGAGGAAACATGGACCAGCGCATTCTAGGCACATTCGCCGCACGGAATCAGCGCTGAGAATCGAAATTCGCCGGATCGAGCGCGGCGACGAGGGTTGCTAGTCGGCCTTCACCCCGGCGCGCTCGACGATCCGTCGCCATTTCGCCGACTCCGCGGCGATCAGGGCGCCAAACTCGCGCGGCGAATCGGCCACGATGGTCAGGCCGTTGGCCTGAAGCGGCGCGGCGACCGCAGGCATGCGCAGCGCGCGGCCGATTTCGACGTTCAATCGCTCGACAATCGCCGCGGGCGTTGCCGCCGGAGCGACGAAGCCGAACCACACATCGGATTCAAATCCGGGCAATCCCGCCTCGCGAGCAGTGGGCACCTCCGGCGCCTGCGGATGGCGGGCGTTCGCGGCGAGCGCGATGGCGCGCAAGCGGCCGGCGCGAACCTGAGGCAACACGAGGGAAAGGGCGTTGCACATCAACGGCACGTGTCCGGCTATCACATCCTGCAGCGCCGGGGCCGCGCCCTTGTACGGAACATGCACCAGATCGATGCCGGCGCTGACGTTCAGCAGTTCGCCGCAAAGGTGCTGCGGGCTGCCGTTGCCGGCCGAGGCAAAGCTCAGCGGTTTTTTCCTCGCGAGAGCGATCAGCTCTGCGAGGGTATCCGCAGCAACGGACGGATGCACCACCAGCAGGTTAGGTGACGTGCCGACGTCGATGACGGGAGTGAAGTCGGTTTCCGGGTTGTAGGGCAGGCTCTTATAGACCCATTGATTGATCGCCAGAACCGAGTTCGGCACGATAAGCAGCGTATGGCCATCGGGCTTGGCCCGTGCGACGTACGACGCTCCGATCGCGCCCGTCGCGCCCGGTCGGTTGTCGACGATCACCGGCGTGCGCAGGCTTTCGGACATGATCGGGGCGACGGCGCGGGAAATCGCGTCCGCCACGCCGCCGGCCTGGAATGGGCAAACCAGCGTGATCGGCCGCGTCGGAAACTTGTCCTGCGCCGCCGCCACCGCGGCGGCGACGGCGAGGAGTATCGCGGACAAGCGAGCAAGGCTTCTCATAGCAGCTCATCCTAGGCCTTGCCGCATATAGGCGGAAGACCCTAACTGCCATTATGGGTATAGGCTATGCCTATGCCATTAACGCGCATCGGCCGGCGGCTGCGCTTCCGCGACATCGAGATGTTCTTCGCCGTAGTCGAGTGCCGCAGCATGGCCAAGGCGGCAGCGCAGCTCGGCGTAACGCAGCCTTCGGTTTCTGAGACGGTCGCGTCGCTCGAGAGCGCATTCGGCGTGCGCCTCCTCGACCGCAGCCCGCAAGGTGTCGCGCCTACGATCTACGGACACGCGCTGCTGAAGCGCGGTGTGGCCGCGCTCGACGAGCTGAAGCAAGGCCTGCGCGATATCTCGTACCTCGCCGATCCGAAGGTCGGCGAGGTGCGCGTCGGCTGGCCCGAGTCGTTCACGGAAGTGCTGTCGGGAATGGTGCGCGCGTTTTGCCTTGAGCATCCCGGGATCGCACTGCGCATCGACCATCTGCCGGCGCCCACCGGCGAGTTGCCGGAGCTTCAGGCGCGCAAGCTCGACATCGCGCTCGCCCGTTCGCTACCGGAGCGCTTCGCCGCGGACCTGAACGCGGAGGTCCTGTTCGATGACCCCGCGGTCATCGCGGCCGGCGCGAACAGCCGCTGGGCGCGCAGGCGCAGGATCGAGCTCGCCGACCTGGTCGACGCCGACTGGGTCGCCACGCCGCGCGAAACCCTGACCACCAGGCTCCTCGAGCAGGCATTCCGCGACAAGGGATTGCCCGCCCCGAAACTGCGGGTGACGACGTTCTCGGTGCAGCTGCGCGCGCGCCTGCTGGTCGAAGGCGAGTTCCTCGCCTGCATGCCCCGATCGCTACTACAGGTGAAAGTGGACGGCGTCGGATTGAGGACGCTGCCGATCAAGCTGGCGCCGCACACGTTTCCGGTAGCGATCGTGACGGTGAAGAACCGCACGCTGACGCCAGTGGTCGAGTTGTTCGTCGAACGCCTCCGGGCGTTCGTCAAGTCGGGCGCAGCGCGCTTCTAGACCAGGTAACGCGCGCCGCCGCAAACGGAAATCGCCTGGCCGCTGATGTGGCGGCCGGCGTCGGAGGCGAGAAAGAGGGCGGTGTTGGCGACGTCCTGCGCCGTCACGGTGGTCTTCAGGCTGATGCCCTCGACCATGCGCTTGAGGATTTCGTCGGAGGAGACGCCGAGTTGCTCGGCCTTGGCAGCGATGATGCGCTCGACGCGCTCGCCCTCGACGATGCCGGGCTGGATGCAGTTGACGCGCACCTTGTCGGGGCCGGCCTCGACCGCGAGGCTCTGTGTGAAGCCGACCACGGCCCACTTGGCCGCCGAGTACGGCGTGCGCATGGCGAAGCCGAAGCGCCCGGCGATCGAGGAAAGGTTGATGATGCTGCCGCCGCCCGCCGCCTTGATGAGCGGCATCGCCTGGCGCGTGCAGTAGAACATGCCGTTCAGGTCCACCGCGATGCAGCGGTCCCAGTCCTCGGTGCGGATGTCCTCGACCTTGGCGGTCGGTCCGGCGATACCGGCGTTGTTGACCAGCACCTCCAGGCCGCCAAGCCGCTGTTTCACCTCTCGAAACAGGCGCTCCACGTCCGCGACATTCGCCACGTCGGCCCGGGTCTGGGTCACCTGCGGCAGGACCGAGGACGCCTCCTTCAAGGCGGCGTCGTCGACGTCGCAGATGTGGACCCGGGCCCCGTGCTCGACGAACGTGCGCGCAATCGCCCGGCCGATGCCCGCGGCGCCCGCGGTCACGACCACTCTTAGGCCTTTGGCGGAATATTCCACGGCAGCCTCCTCCTTACGCCCGGATAATACGAAGAAAAATGGCCACGCACATCGAATCGAGCGAGATCCTGGGCGGGAAGCCCGCGGCCGCCATCGCGCCGCGCGACACGGTCAGCCGCTCGCTCGAGCAGGAAGAGCTGCGGGGAATTTCGCGCACGGTGGCCGAGATCCACTGGCTGCTCGTGATCCTGGTGCTGCTGTACCTCGTGTTCGGCGGGGTGCGCGAGGACGCCGAGGAGGCCGCGGCCGTGTCGGCGGGGCTGTTCTTCTACGCCGCGCTCGTCATGACGTTCCGCTATGCCAACTTCTACCGGCGCGAGACGCGCTGGAAGATCTCGCTCGAGACCGCCGGGATGATCGTGTTCGTCACCTGGGTGCTGTGGCACACCGACCGCCTGGCAAGCCCGCTGCTCAACGCGTATCTGCTCGCGGTCATCACCGCGGCGCTGACGCTCGGCAAGATCACCACGCTGGTCTACGTCGCGGTGATCGCCGGCTGCTATCTGTTTCTCGGGCAGAGCGGCTCAAACGAGCTCGCGTCGCTCCGCTTCCTCGCCGGGTTCACCGCCCAGCTCGGCCCCGTGGTGCTGGTCGCCTACATCACCACCATGTTCTCGGCCGACATCCGCTACGGCCTGCAGCGCGCAAAGCTGCTCTCCGAAACCGACGACCTGACCGGGCTGTTCAACACCCGTGGCTTCGCCATCGCCGCCAACCGGCTCTTCGGCCAGGCACTGCGCTATGACCGCCCGGCGAGCGTGCTGATGATCGACTCGGACAATCTGAAGGGCGTGAACGACGCCTACGGGCACGACGCCGGCAACCGGCTGCTGCGCCATCTTGCCGCGGTGATCCAGGCCGAGCTGCGCTCGACCGACGTGCCGGCGCGCTACGGCGGCGACGAGTTCATCGTGCTGCTGCCCGAGACGCCCGCCAAGGGCGCGCTCGACGTGGGGGAGCGCATCCGCAACGCCATCGCCTCGGCGCCGTTGCCGCTCGAGGGCCGCATGGTCGCCTGCTCGGTGAGTATCGGCATCGCCTGCTTTCCCGAGGACGGACGCACTCTCGACGCGCTCGCCGGGCGCGCCGACCGGGCGCTCTACCACGCGAAGAAGGACGGCCGGAACCGCGTGGCGCGCTACCAGCCGGTCTAGCTACAGCCGCCTTTCCCAGTATTCGCCGGTGAGCTTCACGCCGAAGGCGGCGTGAGGCTCGAGCCTGCGGAGCCCGAAGCCGCAGGCGCGGTAGATCGCGCGCGCCGCGGCGAGGTTCGACTGCGTCCACAGCACGAGGCGCGCGTAGCCCTGCGCGCGCGCGAAGTCGATCGATTCGCGCACCAGGCGCGTGCCGAGCCCGCGACCGCGCGCGCGCGGGTCGACGAGCAGCAGGCGCAGCTGCGCGACCCGCCTGGACGCAGGCACCACGAAGACCGAGCCGACGCGCTCGCCGTCGAGCTCGGCGATCCAGCAGCGGCTGCGCCGCGGATCGAAGCGAGCGACGAAATCCGAGACGATGCCGGCGACCAGCGCCTCGAAGCGCTCGCCCCAGCCGTACTCGCGCGCATAGAGCTCGCCGTGCGCCTGCACCACCCAGCCGAGGTCGCCGGGGCGATGCGCCCGCAACAGCACTTCAAACTGTTCCTGGCTGCCTAGAAGCGAGTGCACGGTGCGCATCGCGCCGACCAGGCGCGCGCGATCGGGCGCGGCAAGCTCCCGCAGCATCGCGGAAACCTCGGCGCGCGAGCGCCGGTCGAGAAGCGCGAAGGCCTCGCGCCCCCGTACCGTGAGCGTGAGCAGCCGGGCGCGCGCGTCCTCGCGCGAGCGCTCGGCGCGCACCAGGCCGCGCCGGCCGAGCCCTGCGAGCATGCGGCTGAGGTAGCCCGCGTCCAGGTCGAGCTCCGCGCGCAGCTCGGTGGCGGTACAGCGCCGGCGACGGCCGAGCTCGTAGATGAGCCGCGCCTCGGGCAGCGGATAGGGGCTGCCGACCAGGCCGGCGCGCAGCGCGCCGATGCGGCGTGTGTAGAATCGGTTGAACCGGCGCACGGCCTCGACCTGCATGCGGGGATGCTCGGAAACATGGTTGCTTTTGTCAAGTTTCAATGGATAGCTTCGATCTAAGGGGAAAAGCCGCCCTCGTCACCGGCGGCAACGGCGGCATCGGCCTCGCCATGGCGCGCGCGCTGGCGCAGGCGGGCGCGGCGCTCGCGATCGCCGGCCGCGACTCGGGCAAGAATGCCGCCGCGGCGGTCGAACTGGGGGCGGTTTCCATTGCCTGCGACCTCAAAGACGCGGCGGCGTGCCGCGCGATGGTCGACGAGGCGGCCAGGCGCCTCGGACGGCTGGACATCCTCGTGAACAACGCCGGCACCAACATCCGCAAGGCGCCGCAGGACTACGGCGTCGACGAATGGCGCGCTGTCCTCGACACCAATCTCACCAGCGCGTTCGTCGCCTCGCAGGCGGCTTACCCGCACATGCAGCGCGCCGGCGGCGGCAAGATCGTGAATATCGGCTCGATGATGTCGCTCTTCGGCGCGTCGTTCGCCGCGCCCTACGGCGCGAGCAAGGGCGGCGTGGTGCAGCTCACCAAGTCGCTGGCGGCCGCGTGGGCGAAGGACAACATCCAGGTGAACGCGGTGCTTCCGGGCTGGATCGATACCGCGCTCACCCAGCGCGCGCGCCAAGAAGTGGCGGGCCTGCACGAGCGCGTGCTCGCGCGCACCCCCGCCGGACGCTGGGGCACGCCCGAGGACCTCGGCGGCATCGCGGTGTTCCTCGCCTCGGCGGCTTCGGACTTCGTCACCGGGACGGCGATCCCGGTCGACGGCGGCTACTCCTCGCTCGGCTAGAAAAAACTAGAACGAGGTCTCGACGTAGCCGTAGATGTAGTTCGAGCCGCCGTTGACGTTGCCGAGGAGCTGCGAGCTGCCGAAGATGCCCGAGCGGTGCGACACGCCGACGCCGAAGAAGGTGTTGCGGAGGCTCTTCACCGCGAGCAGGTCGCCGAGGCTCATGTCGGCGGTCGGGTCGAGCACCTCGAGCAGATGCGAGGTGTTGCGGCCTTTCGATTCGAGGTCGCGCGCCTCGCTGAACGGAATGCTCTTCGCCCAGGACAACCCCACGCCGATCCCGAGGCGCGTGCGCAGCTTCGCGTCCCAGGGGAAACCGTAGAAGTACGCCTTGAGGTAGGCCTTCACCTCGGGGAAGTCGGGCTGCAACCCTTTTTCCTTGTGCTGCGTCACGCCGACGAAGCCGGCGACGTCGAGCGGCCAGCCGTTCAGCCGTTCGATGAGCGGCCAGCCCAGCTCGACGCCCGCGATACCGGTGTCGTCCACGGTGTGGACCGAGGTGCAGCGCAGGGTCATGATCTTGAGGACGTCGCAATCGCTCGAGGCGCCGTAGAGCGCCCGCACGATGAGGGGCCGGCCCTGCGGCCACTGCTCCTGCTCGGAGGACAGGTCGTAGGCAGCCCCGACGTAGTACTGGTTCAGGACGCGCTCGGACACGATCGGGCTGCCGGCCACGGTGTCCGGCAGGCGCGAGAAGGTCACGCCGCCGATCAGCCGCCAGCGCGTGCTCACCTGGTAGGCGGCATAGAAGCCGATTTCGGGGACGACGCCGCTCTGCGCCTCGTAGGCAGGGCGCTCGGCGCGGGCCTCTTCCGGTCGCACGCCGTAGTAGTAGTTGTTGAGCCGTTCGTCGCGCACCGAAAGCATCACGTGCGGGCGCAGCCACAGGCGCCCGCGCCGGAACGGATACTTGTATCCGACGCGCAGCTCGCTGCCGCCCGAGGTCTGGGACACGTCGCGCAGCAGCTCGGCGAAGGCGATGCCCCAGGCGCCGCCGAGCTGCCCGCTCACGCCGCCGTCGATGCCCTGCTCGCGCGGCGCCATCCCGGCGAGGCTCTGCGGGATGTCGTCGGTCGGATGGCCTTCGAAGCGATGCCGGAGGAAGACTTCGAAGCGCCGTTCCTCCGAGGGTCCGAATTTGAGGCCGATGCTGGGCGAGCGCAGGTAGAAGCGCTCGCCTTCGTAGATGTAGAGCGGCGTGAAGTCGTGGCGCGTGCCCGCGTCGCGATAGGGCGAGCGCTCGATGCGCCACATGACGCCGAGCGCCGCGCTGTCGGGCGCGGCGAAGCCCGACAGCGGATCGCTGTTGCCGGCAGCCGAAGCGGCGAAGAAGACGCCGAGCGCTAGGACGAGAAGTCGGTGAGCCGCCGCAGGTTGCACTTGAGTAGTAGACCGCGTCGAACCTTACCAGCGTGGCCGAGAGCGCACATCTGGGCCTTTGAAACAGCGGTCAGGCCGGATGAACTCGCCGCCGGTAGACTTCGGGTCGGCGGAACGTCCCGCCAAGCCCCCTTCGACCATCATGCCCATGACCGCCTATCTCAGATGGATCGCCCTGATCGCGATGTGCTCGGCGCAGCTCACGCTCCAGGCCGTCGAGCCTGTCAAGCTGCAGCGCCTCAAGGTGCCTGCGCCGCCCTGGCCCGCCGGCGACGAGCGCGGCATGGCGAACCAGATCGGACCCGCCACGCTGCAGCGCTGCGCCTGGCACGTCGCCGAGCCGGGGGCGCGCACCTTCGAGCTGTCCCAGGTGCGTTCGAACACGATGCCGCTTTCGCCGTTCGCCGGCCCCTACGTGGTCAAGCCCAAGCCGAGCTCGGGCATCCCGGGCAGCGCGCATGCCTTCAACAGCGAGACGCTCAACGAAGGCGCCGAGCCCGGCCAGCAGGGGACCCAGATCGACGCCTTGGGCCACTTCGCCGTGCTGAAGCAGCCCTGGGACGGGAAGTCGCCCCTGCCGGCCGACGAGGCGACGTACTACGGCGGCTTCACGCAGAAGGACGTGAAGCCCACGCCCGATTCGCCGCTCCAGCGCCTCGGTCTGGAGAAGATGCCGGCGATCGTCACCTCCGCGGTGCTGCTCGATGCGAAAGCCTATGTCGGCAAAGGGCAGGCGATGAAAGCGGGCGAGGTGGTGACCGCAGACCATATCCGCGGCATGCTGAAAGCGCAGGGCCTGGGCGAGCGCGGCATCCTGCCGGGCGACGTGGTGTACGTCTACACCGGCTGGGGCGACCAATGGCGCGACCCCGATACCGAGAAGGTGTATTACAGCCAGGCGCCGGGACTGGCGTACGACGCCGCGCGCTACCTCGGGGAGCGCCGGATCGTGGCGATCGGGCTCGATACGCCGTTCATCGATCCGGTGCCAAGCGGCATGCTCGCCGGAAGCGCCGGGCCCGCGCCGGGAACGCCGGCGGGTCTGCCGTTCGCCGTGCACCACCACATGCTGACGCAGATGGGCATCCACCACGTCGAGAACGCGAAGCTCGACGAGCTCGCGCGCGACAAAGTGTGGACCTCCTGCACCATGATCCTGCCCGCGCGCCAGAAAGGGGCGGCCGGCGCGGAAGTCCGGCCCGTCGCCATCGGGGCTCCGGAGAAGCTTCCGCGGCGCGCGCGCTAGGCTACTTCTTCTGCCACGAAGCGCGGCGGAAGCGCTTGCGCCGCGTGGTCACCGCCTTGCGGGTGCCGGCGAACTCGTGCACTTTCTGGCGGATCTCCTGCCGGATGTCGTCCGGCAGCGCGGCCGCGGCGTCCTCGAAGCGCGAGATCACGTCCTCGCCCTGCGGCCCGTCGTGGAAAAACCCGCGCGCCTTGTCCCACACCAGCGCGCGCTCCACTGCGTCGGCGCCGTAACAGAGCTGGAACAGCGTGACCTCGCCGCCGGATTGCCACACGAAGAGATCGAAGAAATCGTCGTGGAACCAGCGCCGCTTGGCCGGTGGGTCGTCGGCAACACCGAGGATCTCTTTCAGCATGGAGAAATTGAACTAGTTGGCATTTGTCTGGATGGCCGGATTCTAGCCTCATGAGCGGCGGTGGCAATTACTGCCCGCGCGAGAGGGGGCCGGCCCAGAGGCCCGGACGGTCCGGTCCGCCGGCGGCGGCGCGGAAATACCGATCAGCGTCAGAGCCTTCGCGGCCAAATGCAATGGTATGGAGGAGACGGACGGTCCGAACCAGCACCCTGAGCGGCCGCACGCGGGCGGTTCCGGGCAGTCGATGCTTGATCGCGAGATGCAGCCGATCTTGCCACGTGCGTTTTTTGGCGAAACAGGATGACAGCGTTTCGCTCAGCGCGCGCCGCGCAGGTGCGCGTTCAACGAGCGTTGCACCACAGCAGCGCCGAAACGCGTCACTCTGGCGACAAAACACGTCACCACAGCGCGCCACAAATTGTTTTGTAACCGACGCAGCTTCCCAATTGGGCGGTTGCAACAGCCCAAGATTTCTTTCAATGCAGCGGCCAAAACCAGTTGACACCGAGCCGCCAATGAGTGGATTCTAGTCCTCAAGACTCGCCATAAAACACTCGCGTCCACGCGGGGAAGGCAAATGAACAAGAAAGAGTCTGAGCAGCACCAAGCAGCAGGGGTACTTGTAACAGAACGTCGACAGCGGTCGTCCGGCCGCGTTGCGCACATCCAAATCACCGCATCGTCCGTAGGGAAAGGTCTGACGCTCAACGGCCTTTCGGTCAACGGTTCGTATGTACACCCGTTGGACGGATTATTGCTTCGCGATGGATTGAACGCGCAGATCCGTGATCTAACGTAGCGAGAGGGGTTGAGAGCTCCTGAAAGGTGGCGTCAATGAACAATCCGGTACCTGGCTTCAGCGATGGCAACAACGAGCGCAAGGCGAGCCTCCTCAGGTCGCTGAACGATTTCACCAAGGAGCACCGCGCGGCGCACTGGGCGGGAACATTCGCCAGCTTCCTCGAGCAGATCTTCCCGAACGACGCGCGCAGCCTCGCCCGCACCAGCCATCAGTACATCTGGGACATGATGCGGGCCGAGGGCTTCGACGACAGCCAGGGTCGGTTCCGCTGTCAACTCTTCGAGGACGAACTTTACGGGATCAACGACACCATCGAGCGGGTAGTCGACTACTTCAAGGCCGCTGCCGCCGGCTCTGAGGTCGGCAGGCGCCTGCTGCTGCTGCTCGGGCCGCCTTCGGGCGGCAAGTCGAGCATGGTGATCCTGCTGAAGCGGGGTCTCGAGGAATACAGCCACACCGACGCCGGGGCCTTGTACGGCATCCACGGCTGCCCGGTGCACGAGTCCGCCCTGCACCTGGTGCCGCACACCCTGCGCGGGCAGTTCCGCGCGAGCTACGGCGTCGACATCCAGGGCGAGCTCTGCCCGCACTGCGTCAGCCGGCTGCAGCACGATTTCAACGGCGACTTCATGCAGATGCCGGTGGAGCGCATCTTCATCACCGAGGCCGGCCGCGTCGGCGTGGGCACCTACGCGCCGCACGACCCGACCACCGCCGACATCGCCGATCTCGTCGGCTCGGTCGATCTTTCGAAGGTCTCGGAGTTCGGCGACGAGGGCGACCCGCGCGCCTGGTCCTGGAGCGGCGCGGTGTTCGCCGCGAGCCGCGGCATGCTCGAGATGATCGAGATCCTCAAGGTGAAGCGCGAGTTCCTCTATCTCCTGCTCACGCTCACGCAGGAGAAGAACGTCAAGGTGTCGCGCTTCCCGCTGATCCACCTCGACGAGACCATCCTCGCGCACACCAACCTCGCCGAGTTCCGCAAGTTCCTGCAGGAAGCCGAAAACGAGGCGCTGCTCGACCGCATGGTGATCATCCAGGTGCCCTATACCCTCTCCTTCCGGGAAGAAGCGCGCATCTACAAGAAGCTCACCTCGTCCACCCAGGCTTTCCGCGAGGTGCACCTCGACCCGCACGCGCTGCATACGGCGGCGGTTTTCTCGGTGCTCACGCGCCTTTCCGAGGGCGAGGCCGCCGAAAACGAGCACACCAAGAAAGTGCGCGTCTACGCGGGTGAGGACGTCGAGGGCGTGGCGCAGTCCGAGGTGGAGAAGATCCGCGCGAAGAACCCGGAGGAAGGCCTCGCCGGGGTGTCGCCGCGCTTCGTGATCAACGCGCTGTCGAACGCCATCATCCAGTCGAGCGCGAAGAGCCTCACCACCATGGATGTGCTGATCGCGCTCAAGGACTCGATCGAGTCCGACGTGCGCATCGATGGCAAGAAGAAGCGCAAGTGGATCGACTACCTGGTGACGGTGCGCAAGGACTTCTACAACCGCTGGGTGAAGGAGGACGTGCACAAGGCGCTGTTCGTGTCGTTCGAGCAGGAAGCCCAGGGGCTGCTGGACAAGTACCTCGACGAGGTCGAGGCGACGCTCGACAGCCGCACCATCAAGGACCCGATCACCAGCGAGGAGAGGAAGCCCGACGAGCGCTTCCTGCGCAACGTGGAGGAGAAGATCCGCATCTCCGAGTCCGGCAAGCTCTCCTTCCGCCAGGAGGTGGTGAGGAAGGCGATGGGCGCGTACAAGCGCGGCGAGAAGTTCACCCTCGACAGCCACGCGCCGCTGCACGACGCGGTGGAGCAGTACCTCTTCGAGCAGCGCCGCGACGTGCTGCGCCTGGTGTCCTCGAGCTCCCGGCCCGACGACGAGACCCGCCAGAAGATCTCGGTGGTCGAGAAGCGGCTGGTCGACGAGTACGGCTACGACACGCACAGCGCGCGCGAAGCGCTCAATTACGTAACGACACTCCTGGCGCAGGAGTAAGGAAAGAAAAGGGAAAAGGCAGTCAGTCATGATCAGAATCGCAGCCGAAACCCCTTGGTACGACCTCTTCTCGAGGGGCGCGCGCGACTGGCTGCGGCATAACCAGAAGGTCCGCGAGGCGGTCAAGAACACGCTGCCCGAGATCCTCTCCGGCGAGGATCTGATGACCGGCGACAGCAAGAACCGCACGGTGATGGTGCCGGTGAAGTTCCTCGAGCATTCGCGCTTCCGCCTCGCCGACCCGAGCTCGCAGCAGGGCGCCGGCCAGGGCCAGGGCCAGCCGGGCGACGTGCTGCAGCCCGGGCGCGACAAGGGCGACGCCCAGTCGCAGTCGGGCGGCACCGAGAACGGCGAAATCCGCTTCGTGGTGGAGATGAAGCTCGAGGAGATCATCGACTGGATCTGGGAGGAGCTCAAGCTCCCCGACCTCAAGCCCAAGCGCACCGCGACCATGGACGAGCCCGACTACGTGCGCGAGGGCTGGGACCGGCGCGGCGCGCGCTCCCGCCTGGACCGTCGTCGCACCATGAAGGAAGCGGTGAAGAGGCGCTCGATTCAAGAGAACCCGGTTCCGATCATCAACGAAGACCTGCGCTTCAGGCAGCTGGTGAAGCGCGCCACGCCGTCGATGAACGCGGCGGTGATCTTCGCCCTCGACGTCTCGGGCAGCATGGACGAGGCGCAGCGCAAGCTCGCCAAGCAGTTCTTCTTCTTCGCCCTCCAGGGCATCCGCCGCCAGTACAGCAAGGTCGACACCGTGTTCCTCGCCCACGCCGCGCAGGCCTGGGAGTTCGACGAGAGCCAGTTCTTCCAGGCGTCCTCGAGCGGCGGCACGGTCTCCTCCTGCGCCTTCCAGCTCGCGCTCGACGTGGTGAAGAACCGCTACGACCCGAGCCGCTACAACGTGTACTTCTTCTACGCCTCGGACGGCGAGAACGCCGCCGAGGACCGCGAGCCCGCGGCCGCGGCGCTGCGGCTGCTGGCCGCGCAGACCAACTACTCGGGCTACGTCGAGACCGGCGGGGTCGCCACCTTCCGCCCGCGCGAGACCCAGGTGGCGGAGGTGTTCGGCGAGATGAAGGGCGCCGGCCTGCCGGTGGGCATGAGCCAGCTCTCGTCCCAGGACGACGTGTGGCGCGCGATCCGCGAGTTCTTCAAGGAAACCGAGAAGACCGACTGAGCCCGGCGTGACTGAACTCGAACAATACGCGGCGAGCATCGAGGAGCTGGCGAAGCGCCTCGGCCTCGACTACTACAACGTCGACTTCGAGGTGGCGCCGGCGAGCCTCATGACCGAGATCGCGGTCTACGGCCTGCCGGTGCGCATGCCGCACTGGTCCTTCGGCGTGCGCTACATCCACCAGCTCGTGCGCCAGAGCATGGGCCATTCCAAGATCTTCGAGGTCATGTTCCCCGGGGACCCCTGCCGCGCGTTCCTGATGGACGGCAACTCGCTCGCCGAGAACACCCTGGTGACGGCGCACGTGCTCGGCCACGCCGATTTCTCCAAGAACAACCAGCTCTTCGCGCGCTTCCACGAGATGGCCGGCGGCAACATCGTCGAGCACGCCGCGGCGCACGCGCACCGCATCCAGCAGGCGATCGACAAGGTCGGCATGGAGAAGGTCGAGTCGGTGCTCGACGCCGCGCTCGCGCTCGAGTCGCACGTCGACGTCGACGGCGACCTGCATCGCACGCGCTACCCGGAGTACGTGCCGGAGAAGGTCGCCGCGCCCGAGAGCGCGTTCCAGCGCCGCTTCCGCGACCTGCCGGGCGCCGCCGAGGCCGCCAAGGCCGACCCGGGGCGGGTGCGCGCGCCGGTGCCGCCGCACCCCGAGTTCGATCTGCTCTGGTTCATCGCCCATTACGCCCCCGAGCTCGAGCAGTGGGAGCGCGACATCTTCCTCATGGTGCGCTCCGAGTCGCTGTACTTCTACCCGGTGTTCGCCTGCCAGATCATGAACGAGGGCTGGGCTTCGTACTGGCACGCGCGGCTCCTGCGCGAGGCCGACTTCCTGCCGCAGAACCTGTACCTCTCGGCGATCAAGGCGCACTCCGACGTGGTGCGGCCGTATGCCGCCGGGCAGCAGACCGCGCTCGCGATCAATCCCTACCACCTCGGCTTCACGCTGTGGGAGCACATCATCGACACGCACGGCCTCGCGCGCGCGCGCGAGGTGATGCGCGACGAGGACGACTTCGGCTTCATCCGCAACTTCCTCGACCGCGAGCTCGCCGAGAAGCTCGAGCTTTTCGTGTTCGAGGCGACCTCGGGCGACGAGATCAAGGTCGCGAACCGCGACGTCAACGCCATCCGCGAGGCGATCCTCGCGCCGAAGTTCAACTACGGCGCGCCGCGCGTGGCGGTCACCGAGATGCACAACGACGGCAGCCTGGTGCTCGCGCACGAGCACAAGAGCGACGGCCGGGGCCTCGACGTGAACCGCGCCAAGCGCGTGCTCGAGTACACCAAGCGCGTGTGGCGCCGGCCGGTCAAGCTCGCCACCGTGAACGACCGCGGCGAGCCGGCGGAACTCACCGCCTAGCTACAAAATAATTATCAGAAGCAGCAGCAGGATGATGATCAGCAGCAGGTCCTGGTTGGAGATCGCGCCGCCGGCGGCGAGCTGATCCAGGCGCCCGGCGAGCTGGCTCACCTCCTCCGGGGTCATCGCGTCGACCCTCGCCTTCGCGTCCGCGGCGCTCACACCCATCTTCTCGAGCTGCGCGGCGAGCTCCGGGCGCTCGAGCATGCTCTTCACCCGCTCGCGCTCCGGGTCCTGGACGCCGATCATGCCGGCGTGGGCCTGCGGCGCGACGAGCACGACTGCCATTGCGATGGTTCTTAGTAGTTTTCTCATGGTCGATTCTCTCCTGGGCGAGACGTGCGAAATATAGATGGAAAGCGCGCCCGGCGTCAGCCAAGTAGCGGCGCTCCGTGGCGCTTTCGCTACATCGCGTCGAGCGGATAAACCGGGCGGCGCAGATGCCGGAACTGGAGCCCGGAGTAATCGGAAGTGCATACCCCGCTGCCGGCGCACTCGACGACCGCGCGCGCGATCGCGCCGAGCCCCGCTCGCCAGTGGACCCGGCTTTTCAACATCAGATAGCGCTTGCCTGCCGGGTCGATGCCGACTGCCCGGAAGGCGGCGATGTCGTAGGGTTCGATTTGTCGCGACGTCACGACAATCTCGATGCCTCCAGTGTCGAGCACCGCCGTCGGACCCATGTCCATGAGCTCGCCGCGCGCCATCGGGCCAACGTTCCGGTAGAGACCGTCGACGAGCCGGGTCAGCCTGCCTTCGACCTCGCGAGGCGAGCCCTCGAGCGCCAGGCTCGGCATGTCTACCTTGCCGCCGAGCGCCAGCCTCACCCGGGCGCCGGTCCCGGCCTCGCGCATCTGCGCCACCGCCTGCGGGTCGCAGATGGCGAACGCCGCCGCTTCCTCGAGCCCCGCGTCGAGCATCGCGGAGAGCACCGTCATCGTGTCCATGGTCCCGCCCGAGGCACAGTTGTCGTAATGGTCCAGCAACACGACCGGGCCGGCGTCCAGGTTCTTCGCCTTTCGAATCGAAACTTCCAGCGGCTCCGGCCGGTACACGAACTGCGCCCGGCTTTGCCACGCCATGTCGAGCAGCTCGTCGCAGTATCGGCGCGCGAGCTCCGGGTCGGCATCGGTCACGACCACCGCCGAGACGCCGGCGTAGGGGACGTCGGCGTGCGGAAAACCCACGAAGAGCGTGGCAGAAAGCGCGCCTTGGCGTTCCATCTGGCGCGCGCGGTCCTGGATCTCGTGGTTCGGCGAATCGAGGCTCGACTGGCGCATCACGTGCGGCAGCATCGGTCTATGTCCGAATATCAAGGTAGGCCGCGCTTCGCCTCTTAGCAATTGAAGAATCGGCTGGGCGGCGCGAATCCCGGTCTCGTACATGTCGACGTGCGGGTAGGTCTGGTAACCCGCAAGCGACGCGCCGGATGCGCGCAAGGAGCTCGCCTTCGCCGTCCTCGAAGCGCTCGCTGACCATCGCCCCGTGCAGGTCGAGCAGCACCGCGTCGCAGCCCTGCGCCACCGCGTCGACGATCCGGCCGGCGATGTGCTCGTAGGCTTCCTGCGCCACGCGGCCGCTCGGCCACGCCTGCGCCGCCACCGGCAGCACCACCTCGGCGCCCGCGCGCTCGGCGAGGTCGATGAAGGCGCCGAGCGCGGTGCCGGTCCCCTTGAACTCCTCGTAGGCCGCGCGCCCCTCCCAGGGCAGCTCGCGGCCGTGGCCGAAACGCGCGAGCGGCGTCGGCACCGGCGAGAACGTATTGGTCTCGTGCTTCATCTGCGCGAGGACCAGCTTCACGCGGCGTCTTCCGCTACTGCGGCTTGAGGCCGACGTCCCGGGCGATCTTGCCGAAGATCGCCATCCAGTGCTCGTAGCGCTTGCGCAGCTCCTCCGGCGTGCTCGGCGCCGGCGTGATGGCCGCTTTCTGGAAGCGCTCGCGCACATCCGGCATCGCCAGGGCCTGGCCGATGGCCTGGTTCAGGATGGCGACGTGCTCGGGCTGCATCTTCGCCGGACCCATGATGCTCGCCCACGATGGCATGTCGTACTCCGGCAGCGCCGCTTCGGCCATGGTTGGGACTTCAGGCGCCGTCGCCGAGCGGTTGCGGGTCGTCACCGCCAGAATGCGCAGCTTGTCCTTCAAAGGCAGGCTCGAGGCGAGGCCCGTAATGTAGTAGTCCACGCGCCCGGCGACGATGTCGGTGAGGACCTCCGGCGTGGCCTTGTACGGCACTTCGACGACGCGGATGCCGGTCATGGAGTTGAAGAGCATCACGTTCCAGTACGGCATCTGGCCGGCGCCGATGGTGCCGTAGGTCAGCTTGCCGGGATTCGCCTTCGCGTAGGCGACGAGCTCCTTGACGTCGCGCACCGGCAGGGCCGGGTTCGCCACCAGCGCGAACTCGGACGTCAGGAGAAGTGAAATTGGCGTGAAGTCTCGCAGCAGGTCGTACGTGACGTTCGCGTTCGCGTAGCGCGCGCCCGCCATGGAACCGCCGGCGAGGAGCAGGGTGTAGCCATCGGGTGGGGACTTCATCACGAAGGTCTGACCGATGCTGCCGCCGGCCCCCGGCCGGTTCTCGACGAAGAACTGCTGTCCGAAGATCTGGCTCAGCTTTTCCGCGACGATGCGTGCGGGCAAGTCGTCGACCGTTCCTGCGCCGGTCGCGACGACGATCTTCACCGGCTTCGTCGGATAGCCCTGGGCATGAACGCAAAGCGCGCAGGCCGCGAGCACCGCCAGCAAGACGCACCGAGAAAATGCCATGTCTCCTCCCGAAAAGAGCGTGGCCTTGTCTTACATCCGGATGACCACCTTGCCCAGGTGCGCGTCGGATTCGACGTAGGCCTTGGCCTGCGGCAGCTCGTCGAAACGGTAGACGCGGTCGACGAGCGGCTTCAGCCGCCCGGAAGCGAAGTACGGCAGGAAATCGGCGGTGAAGCCGCGCACCGTCACCGCGCGGCTCTCGGCGTTGCGATGCTTGTTCGACACGCCGAAGAGCTTCAGGCGCTTCGCATGCAGCGCGTCGATGTCGAGCTCCGCCTTCATCACCCGGTCGAGGTAGCCGACCGTGGCGAGGCGTCCCTGGAAGGCGAGACAGCGGATGCACTCGGCGAACACCGAGCCGCCGACGTTGTTGACCACCAGGTCGACGCCCTTGCCGCCGGTCGCCTTCATGACCGTGTCGTAGAAATCCGGTTTTCGCGTCTGGACCGCCACGTCCAGGCCGAGCGCGCCTAACCGGTCCAGTTTTTCCCTTGAACCCGATGTTCCGATGACCTTCGCGCCGATCGCCTTCGCCGCCTGCAGCGCGGCCACGCCGACGCCGGCGGACACGCCGGTCACGAGCAGCCACTCGCCGGCCTTGAGGCCGCCCTGCGCGACGAGCATGTCGTGCACCACCATGAACGTCAGCGGGATGGCGCCGGCCTCCTCCCAGGAGAGATTCGGCGGGACCGGGATGGCGTCGCTCTTGTCCATGAGCCCGAACTCGGCGAAGCCGCCGGGACAGCGCCCCATGACGCGCTCGCCCGAGCCGACCACCTCGCCCGCGGCCTCCTGCCCGCCGGCCTTGGCGGCTCCCGCCGCGATGAGGCCGTGGCCGGCGATGAGCTCGCCGCGGTTCAGGCTGGAGGCCTGGATCTTGACGAGGTGCTGGTGCGCCGCAGGCTGCGGCGTCGGCACCTCGCGCAGCTCGAGATTCATTCTGTCGCCAGCGCTCTGCAGAAAGTAGGCTCTCATCACTCCGCCTTGATCCCGGCTTCTTTCACGAGCTTGCCCCAGGTCTGGTACTCGCGCTCGATGTACTTGCCGAACTCGGCCGGCGACATCGGATGCGGCTCGACTCCCGTCTTCGCGAGCTGCGCGACCGCTTCGGGGTTCCCGAGCGCGCGCACGATGTCGCGATTGAGCCGCTCGACCACGTCCTTCGGCAGGTTGGCCGGACCGAGAAAGCCGTACCAGTTGAGCGCCTCGTAGCCTGGATAGCCGGATTCGGCGACCGTCGGGACGTCGGGCATCAGGGCCGCGCGCTTCAGGCCCGTGGTCGCGATCGCGCGCGCCTTGCCGGAGCGGATCTGCGAAACCGACGAGATCGGCGTGGCGAAGAACGAGTCCACCTGGCCGCCGAGGAAGCCCTGCATCGCCGGCCCGCCGCCTTTGTAGGGGACGTGGACGAGCGGCACCTTGGCGACGCGGCTGAGGAGCTCGCCCGCGAGATGTCCCGCGCCGCCGATGCCCGAGCTCGCGTAGGTCAATCCTTTCTTCTCGCGCGCCACCTTCAAGTAGTCGGCGAGCGACTTCACCGGAAGCGTCGGCTGCACCACGAGCACGTTGGCGAACACCACCGCCATGCTGATCGGCGTCAGGTCCTTCAGCGGGTCGTAGGGCGTCTTGAGGATGTGCGGGTTCACCGCGAGCGCGCCGACGTTGGCGAGCACCAGCGTGTAGCCGTCGGGCGCCGCTTTCGCCGCATAGTCGACCGCGATGTTGCCGCCGGCCCCGGAGCGGTTCTCCACCACCACCTGCTGGCCGAGGAGATCGCCCATCGGCTTCTGCAGGATGCGCGCCGTCGTGTCGGTGCCGCCGCCGGGCTCGAACCCGACGACGACGGTCACCGGCTTGTTCGGGTAGTTCCCTTGGGCGATCGCGCCCAGGGCGATACTCATGCCGAGAACTGCTGCTGAAATCGATCTCATCGCTTTTTCCTGGTTTCCTCGTTTACTAGTCCGGAACGACGTTGGCACGCTTGACGACGGGGCCCCACTTCTCGACTTCGTGGCGCACGAAGGCAAGGCAGTCTTCGGGCGTTCCCTGGATCACGGTGGCGCCGCGCGATTCCAGCGCCGCGCGCACTTGCGGATCCTGCGTCGTGTGATTGAGCGCTTCGTTGAGGCGCAGCACCGCCTCGCGCGGCGTGGCAGCCGGCGCGGCGAGGCCGAACCACGCGGTCACCTCGTAGCCTTTGAGCCCCGCCTCGTCGAGCGTCGGCACGTCGGGGAACACGGGCGAGCGCTTGAGGCTCGTGACGGCGAGCGCGCGCACCCTGCCGGACTTGATGTGCGGCACCTGCGGCGGCAGGTTGTCGAACATGAGCTGCGTCTCGCCGGCGAGCATCGCGGCCTGCGCCGGTCCGCTGCCGCGGAAGGGAATATGCACGATGAATGTCTCGGTCATCCCCTTGAACAGCTCCATCGACATCTGCGGCGAGGTGCCGTAGCCGGGCGAGGCGTAGTTCAGCCGTCCGGGGTTTTTCTTCAAGTAATCCACCAGTTCCTGCACGGAGTTCGCAGGCAGCGATGGGTGGACGACCAGCACGTTCGGCACCGTGCCGTAGAGGCCGACGTAGGCGAAGTCCTTGAGCGGCGAATACGGAAGCTTCGAGTACATGTGCGGGCTGATGCCGAGCGACGGATTCGCAAGCAGCAGCGTGTACCCGTCGGCGGGCGCGCGCGCCACCGCTTCCGCGCCCACGTTGCCCCCGGCCCCGGAGCGATTCTCGACCAGCACCGGCCGGCCGAGCTCCGTCTGCATGCGCGGCTGGATGGTGCGCGCGACCAGGTCGATCAAGCCTCCGGGCGGATACGGCACGACGATCGTGACCGCGCGGCTTGGGAATCCCTGCGCGGCCGCAGCCGCGGCTGCGGCAAGCGCCGCGACGAAAAACGCCAACCTCTTCATTCCTCCTCCTCTCGTTGGGGCTGCTAGCTCCCCTTGAACACGGGCTTGCGTTTCTCCATGAACGCTTTTCGCCCTTCCGTGTAATCCGCGCTGTCGAAGCACTCCTTGACCAGAGCGTCGCACTTCGCATCGTCGTAGTCGGTCTTCACTACTTCGCCGATGATGCGCTTTGCGGCGCGCATGGTAAGGGGGGCATTCGCCGCGATGGCGTCGCAGTACTCGCGAGTCAGCTTCTCGAGCTCGGCCACCGGCACCACGCGGTGCACCAGGCCCATCTCCTTCGCCTCGGCGGCGCTGAACTGGCGCGCGGTGATCATGATTTCCTTGGCGTAGGCGGCGCCGACGATGTCGACCAGCTTCTTCATGGACGAGGCGCGGTAGCCCAGCCCGAGCTTCGCCGCCGGGATCGAGAAGCGCGCGTCGTCGGCCGCGAGGCGCAGGTCGCAGGCGGCGGCAATGCCGAGGCCGCCGCCGATGCAGTAGCCGCGGATCATGGCGATGGTCGGCTTGTCGAAGCCCTGCAGCCTGGACTGCGCAGCGTCGCCGATCTTCTCGTAGCGCTGCACGGCCTCGGCGCTCGAGCGCTGCGACTCGAACTGCGAGATGTCGGCGCCGGAGACGAACGCCCGCTCGCCCGCGCCCGCGAGCACGACCACGCGGATCGCGGGATCGGCGCCGAAATCCTCGAGCACGCGCGGAATCGCTTCCCACATGCCGAGCGACACCGCGTTGCGCCGCGCCGGATTGTTGAAGACCAGCCAGCCGATCGCGCCGTCCGTGCGAGCGTCGATCCTCGCTTCGCTTTTCGCGTCGACGCTCAAATCACCCTCCGCTCGCGCAGGCCGCGGATGTCGCTCTCCGAATAGCCGATCTCGCGCAGGATCTCGTCGGTGTGCTGGCCGGTCTCGGGCGTCGCCGCGGCCATGCTGGAGGGGGTGCGCGAGAGCTTCACCGCCTGGTTGACAACCTTGAAGCGCCCGAGCTTCGGATGCTCGACCTCGACGGCCGCGTGGAGGTGCTGCACCTGCGGATCGGCGAACACCTGGTCGACGTTGTAGATCGGGCCGCAGGGCACGCCCGCGGCGTTCAGCTTTTCCACCCATTCCTGGGACGAACGCGCTTTCAATGCCTGATTGAGAACCTCGTTCAACCGCGCACGGTTCTTCGCCCGGTTCTCCTGGCCCTTGAACTCGGGCGCTTCCAACAGATCCTTGCGCCCGATCGACTCGCAGAGGCGCGTCCACATGCCCTCGCCCGAGGCGGCGACGTTGATGTGGCCGTCGGCGGTGGTGTAGGCCGAGGTGGGCATGCTGGTCGGATGGTCGTTGCCGACCTGCGGCGGCACCTCGCCTTTCATGAGGTAGCGCGCGGCCTGGAAGTCGAGCAGCGCGATCCCGGACTGCAGGAGCGAGCTCTGAACCCACTGACCCTTGCCCGAGGCCTCGCGCTCGAGGAGCGCCGTCATGATGCCAAGAGCCGCGAACAGGCCCCCCGCGACGTCGGCGATCGCGGCGCCGGTGCGCATCGGTCCCTTGCCGGGCGCGCCGGTCACCGACATGAGCCCGCTCATGCCCTGCGCGATCTGGTCGAACCCCGGGCGCTCGCTGTAGGGGCCGTCCTGGCCGAATCCCGAGATGCTGGCCAGGATGATCCGCGGGTTGAGCTTCTCGAGCGACGCGTAGTCGACACCGAGGCGGTATTTGACGTCCGGACGGTAGTTTTCGACCACCACGTCGGCGGTCTTCACCAGGCGGGCGAAGACCTCGCGCGCCTCCGGCAGCTTAAGGTTGAGCGTCATCGCCCGCTTGTTGCGGTGCAGGTTCTGAAAGTCCGGGCCCTGCCGCGGGCCGCCCATCCCCTCGTTCGGGTCGACCCCGGGGGGCGACTCGATCTTGATCACGTCGGCCCCGAAATCGGCGAACTGCTTGACGCAGGTGGGCCCCGCGCGCACTCTGGAGAGGTCGAGGACCCGGAAACGGGCAAGCGCGGAAGAAGCAGAGATTTTGGCCATGGTGTGGCACGATTCTAAATCGGAGCCGCCCGGAATATGGCGCGGCACGGGGTGTTCCACTGCAAATCACGATCAACAAGGAGACTTTTCGATGAAAAAGGTTTTGCTCGTCGCGGCTGCGAGCCTGCTCGCGTCTTGCGCCACCTACCAGGACAATGCTCCGAGCTGGCTGCCCGGGAGCGGCGCGGTCAGCGTGAAGCTTAGCGGCGCCGAGGAGGTTCCCCCGGTCAACGTCGGGGGGTCCGGTAGCGGCACCATCCGGGTGAACTCCGACGGCGCGGTGAGCGGCAGCGTCACCACGACGGGCGTCGAAGGCACCATGGCGCACATCCACCAGGGCGCGAAGGGGCAGAACGGGCCGGTCATCGTTCCACTCACCAAGAGCGGCGACACCTATACCGTTCCCACCGGCGCCAAGCTGAACGATGCGCAGATGAAGGCGTTCAAGGATGGCGGCCTGTATGTGAACGTCCACACCGCGAAGAACAAGGGCGGCGAAGTCCGGGGCCAACTCACCCCGTAGAGTTGAAGCCGCTACTGCTTTACGCCGCGTTGCTGGCCCTTGCCGGCAACGCGGCGGCCCAATATCCCGATCGGCCGATCCGCCTGGTCGTTCCCCAGGCGGCCGGCAGCGCGACCGACAACGTCTCGCGCACGCTCGCGCCCGAGCTCAGCAAGCAGCTCGGGCAGAACGTCGTGGTCGACAACCGTCCCGGCGGCGCCCTCACCATCGGCATCGACATCGTGGCGAAGAGCGCGCCCGACGGCTACACCATCGGGCAGGGACCGGTCGGCGCCCTCGCCATTACGCGCCACATGGTGGCGAAGCTGCCCTACGACATCGAGCGCGACCTGCAGCCGGTCGCGCTCGTGACCACCGGCTACATGCTGCTCGCGGTTTCGCCGAAGACTCCGTTCCACTCGGTGAAGGAGCTGATCGATTACGCCAAGAAGAACCCGGGCAAGCTCTCCAACGCCTCGTCGAGCAACGGCTCGCCGGGACACGTGAGCGGCGAGCTGTTCAAGTACATGACGGGCACCGACATCGTCCACATTCCGTACAAGGGCGGCGCGCCGGCAATCGCAGACCTGATTGCGGGCAACGTCGAGCTCATGTTCGAAAGCACCAATTCGATCGCGCCGCACGTGCGCGCAGGGCGGGTGCGCGCGCTCGCGGTCACCGGGCTCAAGCGCTCGATCAGCCTGCCCGAGGTGCCGACGCTGGTCGAGGCCGGCGTGCCGGGCTACGAGGTCAACGCGTGGAGCGGCGTCATCGCGCCCGCCGGGCTGCCCCGGCCGATCCTCGACAAGCTCAACAAGGCGATCAACGCGGCCATCGTCGCGCCCGAGACGCAGCAGCGCTTCGAGCAGCTCGGCAGCGAGGGCGGCGGCGGCACGCCGGAGGAGTTCGCCGAGCTCATCCGCCGCGACTCGGCGAAGTGGGCAGACGTGGTCAAGCGCTCCGGCGCGAAGATCGACTGAAAAACAGGGACAGTCCCTATTTTTCTTTAGAGAGAAGAAAAAAGCTTTTTCCCCGCGACCGGCATTTCTGCGCTCAGGATCTCGCCGTTCAGCGAATCGGTGATGTAGAGCGTCTTGCCCTTGAACGCGATGTTGGTCATCAGGCGATGCGCGTCGCCGCCGTGGACCAGATGCGTCGGCAGGCAATTCGAGTCGAAGCGCCACACGCCGACGCCGAGGTGACACACCACGAGGCCGTCCTCGGCGTCCACCTCGATGCCGTCGGGGCCGGCGTGTCCCCCGGAAAGCTGGATCGCGACCCCGGTCTTCGACGGCGTGCCGCCTTCCATGAGCGGCAGGCGCCAGATCTGCTGCGCGCGCGTGATCGCGACGTACACCTGGGTGTTCTTCACGTTCAGCGTGATGCCGTTCGGAGAAGGCGCGTTTGCCACCAGCCGTTGCAGTTCTCCGCCCGCTCGCAGCCGCCATACCCGTCCCGTGGGGTCGGCGATGCCGCTTTGCCCCTGGTCGGTGAAGTACAGGTCGCCGTTGTCGGCGAAATGCAGGTCGTTCAGGCCCTTGAAGCCCTCGCTGAACGCGGTCTCGAGGCGCGGCTCGATCTTTCCGCTTTTCGGGTCCAGAACCATGAGGCCGCGCCGGTAGTCGGCGATGAAGATGCGGCCGTCGCGGTGGATCTTGAGACCGTTCGGCCAGCCGTCGTACTGCGCGGCGAGGTCCCATTCTCCCTTCGGGTCGATGCGGAAGATCCGGCCGAAGGGGATGTCGACGCACCAGAGGTTGCCGTCGCGATCGAACGAAGGACCCTCCAGGAAGCTGTCCACCTGCGCGCCGGCCCGATTGGGGTCCGACCAGGCGGTGCGCCGTTTGTTACGGAACTTCGCGGGCAGGGAAGTGAAGCGACCGGCCTCGCTCTTCCTGATTTCCTGGAACGGGTTCAACATTGGAATGCCGCGAAGCATAAGGGTGTTAACCTAGTCCACACAAGGAGGCATACCGATGAAAAAGCTGCTGTTTCTCGCACTGATGCTGTCGAGCGCCGCGGTGCTTGCGCAAAGCAACATGCGCGTGCGCGGCACCATTTCCTCGCTCGACGGCGATGTCCTTTCCGTGAAATCGCGCGAAGGCAAGGACCTGAAGCTGCACCTCACGCCCGACGCGCAGGTCGCGGTCGCCAAGAAGCTCTCGCTCTCCGACATCAAGCCCGGCACGTACGTCGGCGTGACATCGGTGCCGCAGGGCGGCAAGCAGGTCGCCAAGGAAGTGCACCTGATTCCCCCGGCCGCGCCCTCCGGTCACATGGACTGGGACCTGGTGCCGGGCTCGAAGATGACCAACGCCAACCTGCAGGCCGCGGTCGCGGCGGCCGGCGGCAACGAGATCACGCTCAAGTACAAGGACGGCGAGCAGAAGATCATGGTGCCCAGCGGCACGCCGATCGTCGGCTTCGACAACGGCGACCGCTCCGCGCTCAAGAAGGGCGAGACGATCTGGACCAATGCGCGCGTCGAGGGCGACGGCAAATTGGTCGCGAACCGCGTCCAGGTGAGCAAGGGTGGCGTCAAGCCGGAACACTGATATGCGCCTGGTTCTTGCCGTGGTGATGGCTTTGGCCTTCGCCTCGGTGCAGGCGCAGCCTACGCGCGTGCGCGGAACCATCAGCGGCTTCGATGGAAAAGTTCTGTCCGTAAAGGGCGCGAGCGGAGCCCCGGTTCAGATTCAGGTTCATGAAAAAACCGAGATCGTGTTCACGCAGCCGATCACGCTCGCCGACATCAAGCCCGGCGACTTCCTCGGCGTTACGTCGAGGAAGGAGTCGGGTGCTCGGCTCGCCGCCTACGAAGTGCGCCGCGAACGTGGCGCTGCGCATCCAGGTCGGGCCGCCTAAGCTCTAGAAGCGGCCTTTCCCGCGTTTTCCCCGGCGATGCGGCCGAACACCGAGCCGTTGGTGAGGCCGCTGCCGCCGGGATAGTTGAACCAGAAGATCCCGCCCACGAGCTCACCCGCCGCGTACAGCCCGTGGATCGGCGGGCCGTCCGAGCTCATCACCTGCGCGTGGTTGTTGATCTTCAGGCCGCCGAAGCTGAACGTGATCCCGCAGGTGACCGCGTAGGCCTCGAACGGCGGCGTGTCCAGCGTGTTCGCCCAGTTGCTCTTGTTCACTTCCAAACCTTCGGTGCGCCGCCCGTCCTTTACGTTGGGGTTGAACGGAATGTCAGTGCGAACCGCGGCGTTGTATTTCTTGATTTCGGAAAGAGCTACTTCCTGGTTGGTATCGTCCATTTTCGCGACCAGCTCTTCCAGCGTGTTGCCGCTGATCTTGGTCACCTGCCGGATGCGATACTCGTCGCGCAACTGCGCCTTCACCTTCGCATCGAATATCTGCCAGGCGAACTGCTTCGCTTGCTGCAGGATCACCCGGCCGTACTTGGCGTACGTGTAGTTGCGGAAGTCGGCGCCCTCGTCGACGAAGCGCTTGCCTTCGGCGTTGATGTACACGCCCCAGGGATACGAATGCTTCTGGAAGCCGTCGCCGACCGCGAGGTCTCCCGTCTCCGGCGCGTTGCGGTCCCATGCAACCGCGTGGCAGCCCGACCAGTTGCCGTGCGCCGCCGCGCCGGCATCGAGCGCCATACGGATCGCGTCGCCGGTATTGAAGCGGGTGCCGCGCACCTTGGCGAGCTCCCAGCCCGGCCCCATGTAGCGCGTGCGCCATTCGGTGTTGGCCTGGAAGCCGCCGGCCGCCAGCACCACGGATTTGCCCTGAACCTCCTGGGTCTTCCCTTCACGTTTTGCAACAACTCCATGAACGCCCGCGTCGTCGGCGATGAGCGAGACCGCGCGCGCGCCGTACCAGATCTCGATGCCGTTCTTGCGCGCGATCTGGGTGAGCGATTCGACCAGGCCCGGGCCGCCGCCGACCGCCTCGAGCGTGAGGCCGCCCCAGAACTTGAACCTGCCGCCGATGTTGAACGCCTGCCGGCCCCACGCGGCGGTGAACCGCACGCCCTTGTGGCGCATCCACAGCGCCGCGGGGAAGCTTTCCTTGACCAGGAGCTCGGTGAGGTCCGGGTCGCAGCGGTACTCCGTGACGCGCGCCATGTCGTCGAGGAACTGCTCGGCGGTATAGGCGCCGAAGTCGGTGCGCGCCACCTCCTCGTCGCTGAGGTCGACCAGCTTCTTCAAGTCGTCGACGCCGTTGTAGACGATGCGCATCAGCCCGGCGGTGAAGCGCGAGTTACCGCCCGCTTCTTCCTCCGGAGCCCTTTCCAGAACCAGCACCCGCTTCGAATGCTCGCGCGCGGACAGGGCTGCACACAACGCGGCGTTTCCGCCCCCGACAATGATCACGTCGTACATCAGTCCGCCTTCACGTTCGCCGCGCGCACGACCTTGCCCCACCGCTCCTGCTCCTTCTTGATAAACGCGGCGTATTCCTGCGGCGTCGAGCCCACCGCCTCGGCGTCGTCCGACTTGAAGCGCTCGAGCACCAGCGCGCTCTTCGCCGCCTTCGCCGCCTCCGCGGCGAGGCGACGCACGACCGGCTCCGGCGTGCCGGCCGGCGCGTTGAGGCCGTACCACTGCGAGGTTTCGAACCCTGGATAGCCCTGCTCGGCGACGGTGGGCACGTCGGGGAGCGAATGCAGGCGCTTTGATGTGCCCACGGCGATCACGCGCAGCTTCCCGGACCTGACGTGCGGCATGAGTGGCGGCGTGCCCGCCGAGGTTGCCTGGGTGCGCCCGGCGATGAGATCGGTGACGTTCGGCCCGGTGCCCTTGTACGGCACGTGCTGCAGCTCCATGCCCGTGACCTGCTTGAGGTACTCCATCGCGAGGTGGCCCGCCGAGCCGTTGCCGGCGCTGCCGTAGTTGATTCTCCCGGGCTGCGCCTTCGCCAGCGCCACGAACTCGCGCAGGTTCTTCGCGGGCACCTCGTGGTAGACGACGAAGATGTTCGGCACGATCGCGAGCAGCGACACCGCCGTGAAGTCCTTGTCGACGTTGTAGGGCAGCCGCTCGTACATGTAGGGATTCATGGCGAGCGACCCGACGTGCCCGATGATGAGCGTGTACCCGTCGGGCTCGCTGCGCGCCACCTCCTGCATGGCGATGTTGCCGCCGCCGCCGGGCTTGTTCTCGATGACGAAGCTGGTGCCCAGGCCCTTGGCCATCTCCTCGGACATGAAGCGCGCCACCAGCGTCGAGCTGCCGCCCGGCGCGAAGGGCACGACGAGGCGGATCGGCTTCGAAGGGTAGTTCTGCCCGAGCGCAATACCCGGGAACAGCGAGAGCAGCCAGAAAACGATCGGAAGTGGTCTTCGCATCAGAACTGGTATCTCCTGAGCCCGCCGTCGACCGGGATCACCGCGCCGGTGATGTAGCGCGCGAGCGGCGAGGCGAGGAAGCACGCCAGGTTCGCGAGGTCCTGCGGCTGGCCGTATTCGCCCACCGGGATGTCGTGCTCGCTTTCGCGCTTGCGAAATTCGGGCGGATAGTTGCGCAGGATCTGCTCGCTGATGATGCGCCCCGGCGGGATGCAGTTGACGGTGATGCCGTGCTTTCCGACCTCGCGCGACAAACCTTTGGCCCAGGAGTGCATCGCGGCCTTGGCGGCGAAGGCGCCGTTCAGCCCCTCGGGCTCGGACTTGCCGGTGATGTTGATGACGCGGCCCCACTTGCGCTCGATCATCTGCGGCAGCAGCGCGTGGGCGAGCTGGCGCTGGCGCACGAAATTGAGCGTCAGAGCTTCCTCCCACTGCGCGTCGTTGGATTCGAGCGTGAAGCGGCGGCTGCCGCCGGCGTTGTTCACCAGGATGTCGACCGACCCGAGGCCCGCGAGCGCAGCTGCGGAAATCCTCTCGACAGAATCTGGTTTGAGGAAATCGCACTCGATGATGACCAGCTTCGCGCCGATTTCCTTCTCCAGCTCTTCCAGCAGGTTGCGCCGGCGCGCCATGACGGCGAGGCGCACGCCCTCCTTCGCCAGCGAGGTCGCGATGGCGCGGCCGATGCCCATGCTCGCCCCGGTGACGAGCGCGGTTCGACCTCGAAGTTGAAGATCCATCTAGCGGTTGAACTGCAGGATGTGCATGCCGGTGTTGGCGCGGTCGACGACATAAATGTAGCCGCGGTCGTCGACTTCGAGGTTGTTCGACTGGATCGCCACCTTGCAGCGCTCGCCGGAGGGCGTCTTCACGCAGCGCTTGTCGGTCTTCGCCGTGGTTGCCGGAATGTAGTAGCCCGCCTCGCGCGGATGGTATGGATCGCGGATGTCGATCGCGCGCACGCCGGCGTTGAACCAGGTGACGAAAATGTACTGCCGCGCGTACATCGGCGGCTGGTTCTCGTTGGAGGAATGCGCGCCGAAGCGCCCGCCGCGGCTGCAGAAGCCGCCCTTCGAGTCGGGATGGTTCTCGGGCACGTTGAAGGTAGCGACGCCCACCGGCATCTTCTCGTCGGTGATGTCGGCGACGAACACCATCTGGCGCGGCTCCTGGCATTCGTTGGAGAGCTCCTCGTTGACGATGAACGCGAAGTCGCGGCGGTTGGCGCCCTTGTCCTTGGAGAACTCGGCGAGGTCCAGGCCGAGCACCGGCAGCGCGGTGTGGACACCGTTGTTGACGGAGAGGTCCATGCGCCCGACCTGCGGCGCGAGCAGGTTCGCCGGGGTCGGCTCGTGCGGCCCGGCGAGGAGTTTCGCCCGGTCCACGATCTGCAGCACCCCGGCCTTGTTGGTGCCGTAGGCGAAGTAGACGCGGTTGCCCTTGATGCCGGTCGAGATCGGGCCGTGCAGGTCGGTGGGCACGTCGCCGCTCGCTCCGGGCTGCTGGCCGACGAGGCCGAAGTTGCGGATCAGCACGGGGTGCGCCGGATCGGAAAGGTCGAACACCTGGGTCATGCGGCGCGTGCGCCAGCCCTCGACTCCGGACACGAGGTAGCCGATCCCGGTGTCGCACTCCCACCAGCTCTTGTGCGTGTCCCTCAGCTTGTCGACGACCACCGTGACGCGCGAAGGCTTTTGCGGGTTCGTCACGTCCCAGATCTCGTGTGCCAGCTTGCCCATGCTGCGCAGCAGATAGACCTTCGACTTGTCCGCCTTCGGCAGGTCCGAGCCGTTGCACGCGCGCACCATCTGCGCCCCGCCGGCTTCGCCCTCGCCCGGCTCGCCGGGAATGTGCGCGAGATAGCGCGGCGCGCGCGGATCGGTGACGTCGACGATCGAGGTGCCGTTGTCCTCCTGCCGCCCGGTGAGCGGGTTCATGGCCTTGCCGCCGTGGTGCCCGACGTAGGCGATCCAACGCCCGCCCTGCTGGTGGAGGATCGGCTGGTAGGCGCTGCGGCCCTGAAGCTCCTCGTGGCCGACGAGCGTCATGTTCGAAGCGCTCGCGCCGTGCTGCGCGGCTGCAGATTGAACGAAAAAGGCCAGGGCAATTAAGGCAAACGCTTTCATGGCGAACCCCCTCCTAGGGCGACCTGAATCCTACCGGAGCGCCCCCACGGGCACGGTGTTTGCGGTGAAACGCGGACTGGCTAGGCCAGGCGAAATTCGTCTTTCATTCAACCAGGAGACTGTGATGAAACTCAAGACATTACTGGCGGTTGGCGTGGCTGCGGCCTTCGCCTTGCCGCTTGCGGCGCAGGCGTCGGCGGACAGCGACGGGCTGATTCTTGCCCAGGCCTCGGGCTCGAGCAGCGTCGGCAGCGGCCCCACGGGCGGCACGGCGAGCCCGCAATCGGCCGGCGAGCCGAAGGCGCCCATGGCGGGCGAGCGTCCGCGCGCCGGCGCGTCGTCGTCCGGCGCGTCCTCGAGCGGCGCGACGGCGAGCACGAGAGGCAGGCCCGATTTCTCCGCCATCGACAAGAACGGCGACGGCCAGATCTCCCGCGCCGAGTGGGATGCCTTCTACAAAGACCGAGACAGCGGCCGCGGCGCAGCCTCCGGCGGCGCGACGAGCTCGGGCAGCGCCGTAACCCCGAGCGGCTCCGGCAAGACCGGCACCACCGCGGGACCGGGCGAAGCCTCCCCGCGCACCGCGCCCTCGAGCGATACCGCGACTAGCGGCTCGAGCAGCGGCACGGGCAAAGCGCAGTAACTGAGATGGACGCGGCGCCCGGGAAACCGGGCGCCTCTTTTTTTTTGGAGAAACGAACTTGAAACCGGTAGTGGCAGCGCTCCTCGCCTGCGGAGCCCTGGCGGGAAACGCGCATGCGGCAACACGCGCCGAAAGCGCGCAGGAATGCGGCGTCGCGGCGGACATGGCCGTGGTGGCCCACTCGCTCGCCCGCGAGCATATCCAGCGGCCCCAGGCGGACGCCATCATGGTCCGCATCTACGACGTGTCCGAATCCAACCGCGGCAAGGAGCTGCTGCGCGACATCACCGACGCCGCGTACGGCGTGCAGGAGGAGCAAGGCGCCTCGGCCGGCGGCACCGCCTCGAGCCAGGAGTTCGCCGAAGAGCTCTACACCACGTGCATGAAGCGCGGCGGCGACATGGACACCATCCTCGGCCGGCGCTCCTGATTACTCTGCCTTGGCGCCCGATTCCTTGACGAGCCGCGCCCACAGCGGCGCCTCGCGCTTGAGAAAGGCGGCGAAGTCGGCCGGCGAAGCCGAGCCCGACACTTCGGTTCCGTCGCGCGCGAGCGCTTGGCCCACGCTCGGCGCGCGCAGCGCCTCGGTGGTCGCGGCGTAAAGCCGGCGCGTCACCTCGGCCGGCGTCGCCGCCGGGACAAAGAAACCGTACCAGAACGAGATCTCGTAGTCGGGCAGGCCCGCCTCGGCCATCCCGGGGACTCCGGCCACGAGCGGCGTGCGCTCGCGGCTCGTCACGGCGAGCGCGCGCAGCCTGCCGGCTTGAACGAGCGGCAGGACCGACGGCGGCGTCGCGAACGAAAGCTGGGTATCGCCGGCGAGCACCGACTGCACCGCGGGCGCGCCCCCTTTGAAGGGCACGTGCACGATGTCGACGCCCGCGACACGCCGGAAGAGGACCGCCGCCATGTGCGGCGCGGAGCCGTTTCCGGACGTGGCGTAGTTGAGCTTGCCGGGGTTTTTCCTGGCGAGCTCGATGAGCTCGCGCAGGCTCGCCACGCCGAGCGCCGGATTCACCGCCACGACGAGCGGCGACGAGGTCACCTTGCTCACCGGGGCAAGGTCCTTCAGCGGATCGAACGGGTTGTTGGCCATGAGCATTGGATTCACCAGGATGCTCGAGGGGCTCGCGATCAGCAGCGTGTAGCCATCGGCGGGCGACTTCGCAACCTGCTCGGCAGCGATGCTCGAGCCGGCGCCGGGCCGGTTGTCGACCACGATCGGCTGGCCGAGGCTGCGCTGCAGCGGCTCCTGCAGCGTGCGCGCGACGAGGTCGGCCGCACCGCCCGGCGCGAAGCCGACCACCAGGCGAATGGAACGCGCTGGATAGGGTTGCGCAAGCACCTGTCCCGCGAAAAAAAGCAGAACGAGCGGCATCAATTTCATGGCAGGGCCTGTTCAAGTGCGGTCATGAGAGCGCCGAGCTTCGGCGGGCTCGCCTCGAGCGAGATCCTGACGCCGGCGTCGCGCAGCGCCGCGGATGCCACCGGGCCGATGGAGGCGACGAGCGTGCGGTTGAGAGCGGCGCGCAGGCGCTCGGCGCGGCCCTCTCGCCCGGCGACGGCGAAGAGGTTGCGCACCTGTTCGGCGTTGGTGAGCACCACCGCATGCAGCTCGTCGCGCTCGAGCGCGCCGATCAGCGACACGAGCGGCGCGGTGTCGGGCGGCAGCGCCCAGCGGTAGGTCGGGATCTCGGCCACGGCCGCGCCGCGCGCCTCGAGCGCGCGATCGAGCTCGACATTGGCGCTGCCATGTCTCTGCACGATGACACGCTCGCCCTTCAACGGAAGATCCTTGATCGAATCGAGAATCTCGCTGGTCGTGAACGGGTCCGCCGCGCTGCGGTCGAGGCGCACGCCCCTCGCGCGCAGCGCCCCGCTGGGTTTTGGGCCGCGCACGGCGACCACGGTTTTCTCAAGGAGGGACAGAAAAACGGCGGTCAAACCGAGGCTATCGGTTGCAGCAAAAAGCGCGCGCGTGCCCACGCCGGTCTGGAAGATCGCGAGCTTCGCCGGCCGCGCCTCGAGCGAGCCCACCAGCGCGGCGATCGCGCCCGGATCGAGGTCGGGCAGCTCGGCGAGCGCCGGCGCGTGAATCGCGACCCCGCCGCGCCCCTCGACCAGCTCGACGAGCTGGCGGCCGAGCCGGCTCTCGAGGATCGCGACGTTCTTCCCCCGCAGGCTCATCTTGCGAGCCGCGAGTTGGCGAGCGCGAGGCGCTCGACCGCATTGCGCACCAGCGCGCGCGTCAGGTGGAGCTGCGCGCTTTCGCTCAGCGCCTCGAGCTTCTCGGGCTCGAACTCGGCGATCACCACGGCGGTGGTCGCCTCGACCGTTGCCTCGCGCGGCTCCTCGCCGCCGCGGATGTAGGCCATCTCGCCGAAGCACTCGCCTTCGTGGATCATGCTGAGGAGGCGCCCTTTCTTGGTGACCTTGGCCTCGCCCCTGGCGAGGAAGTAGAAGCTGCGGCCGCGTGCGTCTTCGCGCACGATGGCGCTGCCCTTGTCGCGCCGGGTCCAGCTCGCCGCGCCGACCAGCTCCCAGAACTCGGCGTCGCCGAGGAGCTGCAGCATCTCGACCTTCGACAACGCGAGGTATTTCTCGCTGTCCGCGACCGCGCTGGCGGGCAGCACCAGGCCGATCACCTTCGAAATCTCGACGCCGAACTGCGCCCAGGTGTTGTAGCGCTGGGCGGGATCCTTTCTCAGCGCGCGCAGCACCACTGCATCGAGCTCGCGCGGCAGCGTCGGGCGCAGCTCGCTCGGCGGCTTGGGCTCGGCGTTCTGGATCTTCTCGATCAGCGCCTCGAGCTTGTCGGCGCTGAAGGGGCGGCGCCCGACCAGGAGCTCGTAGAGCACCACGCCGAGCGAGTACATGTCGCTGTGGAAGGTCGGCTCCTCGCCGCGCAGCTGTTCTGGCGCCATGTAATAGGGCGAGCCCATCGCGGCCTCCTGCGCCGGCTGGCTCTTCTTGAGGAAGGCGGCGCCGAAGTCCGCGATCTTGATGTCGGTACCGCCCGCGATCATGATGTTCGCGGGCTTGAGGTCGCGGTGCACGATGCCCTGCTCGCGGTAGGCATAGTCCATCGCGCCGCAGCACTTGAACGCGATCTGCAGCACGTCGCCGGGCGGCAGGAGCGTATCGGGCTTCGAATGCTGCGAGAGGTCCCCGCCCAGGACGAGCTCCATGGCGATGTGGCCCGACTCCTCGCCGACGACCGCGTCGAGGATCGCGACGATGTGCGGATGGCGCAGCTTCCCGGCGAGCGAGGCTTCGTTCAGGAACTGCGCGCGGTGCATCGAGCCGAAGCGCTCGTCCCGGAACACCTCGGGCTCGAGCGTCTTGAGCGCGACTTCGCGGCCGGTGAAGGTGTCCTTCGCCAGGTACACCGTGCCGGTCGATCCCTTGCCGAGCAGCTTCTGGACGTCGTACTTCCCGACCTGGAGGCGAAGGTCGAGCTCAGGCATTCACGTAGGCGGTCTTCACCGTGGTGTAGAACTCCACTGCGTAGCGGCCCTGCTCGCGCGGCCCGTAGCTCGAGCCTTTGCGGCCGCCGAAGGGCACGTGGTAGTCGACCCCCGCGGTCGGCAGGTTCACCATGACCATCCCGGCGGCGGAGTTGCGCTTGAAGTGCTCGGCGTGCTTGAGCGAGGTGGTGGCGATGCCCGACGACAGCCCATAGGGCGTGTCGTTCGCCACCGCGAGCGCCTCGTCGTAGTCCTTCGCCCGGATGACCGAAGCCACGGGCCCGAAGATCTCGTCGCGATTGATGGTCATCTGCGCGGTCGTGTCCACGAACAGCGCCGGCTCGAGGTAGAAGCCTTCGGTCGCGCGCTTGAGGCGCTCGCCGCCCGCGGCGAGCTTCGCGCCTTCCTTGCGCCCGAGCTCGATGTAGCGCAGGTCCTGCTCGAGCTGCTGCTTGTCGACGACCGGGCCGATGTCGGTGCCGTCCTTCAACGCGTCGTCGACTTTCAAGCTTTTCATCTTCCCGGTAAGCGCAGAAACGAATCTATCGTGTATGCCCTGCGTAACGATGAGTCGGCTCGCCGCCGTGCAGCGCTGCCCGGTGGAGAAAAAAGCGCTTTGCAGCGAGACGTTCACCGCGGTGTCGAGGTCCGCGTCGTCGAGCACCACCTGCGGGTTCTTCCCGCCCATCTCGAGCTGCACCTTGGCGAGACGCGCCGCGCAGTTCTGCGCCACCCTGCGCCCTACGGCGGCCGAACCGGTAAAACTGATTGCATCGACGTCATTACTGTTCGAAAGCAGCTCACCGACCACCGATCCCCGGCCCATCACGAGGTTGAACACGCCCGCCGGGACGCCGGCGCGCGCGATGATCTCGGCGAGCGACCAGGCGCAGCCCGGGACGAGGTCCGCGGGCTTGAACACGACGCAGTTGCCGTAGGCGAGCGCCGGGGCGATCTTCCACGCGGGAATGGCGATCGGGAAATTCCACGGCGTGATGATCCCGACCACGCCGACGGGCTCGCGGGTGATTTCCACCTTGATCCCGGGGCGCACCGAGGGCAGGACTTCGCCGGCCTGGCGCACCACCTCGCCGGCAAAGAACTTGAAGAGATAGCCCGCGCGCATCGCTTCGCCGACGCCTTCGGGGCGGGTCTTGCCCTCCTCGCGCGAGAGCAGCACGCCGAGCTCGTCCTTGCGGGCGAGGATCTCGTTGCCGATCTTGTCCAGCATGTCGGCGCGCGCCTGCACGCCGCCGCGCGACCACGCGGGAAATGCCGCGCGGGCCGCCGCGATGGCGGCGCGCACCTGCGTCTCGTTCGCGCGCGCGTATTCCCCGACCACATCGGACAGGTTCGAAGGGTTAATATTGGGCGCCGGCTCGGCGGCCTCGGCCCACGCTCCGGCGATGTAATTCTGGTGCACTGACATCATTCACCTCCGGTGCGCATCATGCCACGACGCCTGCGCTTTCTTCTTTGTCTGTTTTTGGTACCGGTCACGGCGGCCGCTCAGGTAACGGTCCAGGAGTATCCGGTCCCGCGCGGTCACCGCGTGCACGACGTGTGGGCCGACGCGGCGCCCGACGGTCCGGTCTGGATCTCCGCGCAGGGCAGCGGCCACCTCGGCATCCTCGACCCGAAGAGCGGGAAGTTCGATTTCGTTCCCCTCGGCCCCGGCTCTTCGCCGCACGGCGTGATCGCCGGCGCGGACGGCGCGCCGTGGCTGACCGACGGCGGGCAGAACGCGATCGTGCGCGTGGACCCGAAAACCAAGCGGGTCAAGGTCTGGAAGCTGCCGCAGGACTCGGGTTACGCCAACCTGAACACGGCCATCTTCGACGGCAAAGGCGTGCACTGGTTCACCGGCCAGAGCGGCATCTACGGCCGGCTCGATCCTGCGAGCGGCGACATGAAGGTTTTCAAGGCGCCCAAGGGCCGCGGTCCCTACGGCATCCACGCCACGCCCGACGGCACGGTCTACTACGCCTCGCTCGCGGGTTCGTTCGTCGGAAAAATCAACGCGGACGGCAGTACCGCGGTGCTCGAGCCGCCCACGCGCAACCAGGGTGCGCGACGCGTGTGGTCCGACTCGAAGGGCGCGATCTGGGTCGCGGAATGGAACTCCGGGAACCTCAGCCGCTACGAGCCGACGAGCGGCAAGTGGTCGGCGTGGAAAGCGCCCGGCGACAACCCGCAGGTCTACGCCGTGTACGTCGACGAGGCCGACAAGGTGTTGGTCTCGGAGTGGGCGTCGCAGACCATGCTGCGCTTCGACCCGGCGACGCAGAAGTTCGAGAGCTTCCGCTCCTCGAGCGCCTACGCCAACGTGCGCCAGATCCACGGCCGCAAGGGCGAGGTGTGGACGCCCGAGTCCGCGGCCGACAAGATCGTCGTCTATCGATACAAGTAGCAGAACCGCCGGCGGTTTGAGGCCTTTGGACGCGCGTTGAATTGATTGATGCAGGTGGTGCGCATTAGGACCATGGAATCACGAAGGCGAGCAACCAACCCAGCCAGCTAAGGGGACGGTAGCCTTCTGGGATAGGGTTCGATTCACCCCTCGCCTTCGCAATCTCGACACCCGAAGCAGATGCTCTAAAGCCGCACCTTGCACAAGTCGATCGTCCAGGCTCATTAGCGGACTCGCACTTGTGGCATACCCAGCGGTAGTTCGGAGCGTGCATGCCTAACGCGTTCAAAAAGGCCAGCGCCTAACCTGGTTCGAGTCGACCGCTTTGGCAAGGATCCCCGGCAGCGAACAGCAGGGAACCACAATGATGTAGTGTGCCGCATAGGTGCGCTCAGGACAAAAGGAGTCCTCTTGGGACAGCCCGCACGGGTTTTCCAGGAAGACGGCTCCGAGCGAAAGAGCCCACGCCAAACGCAGAGGAGACTATGGCGAACCATATCGTTGCGAACGACGTCCGACCTGACACGGCCGATCGAATCGCGGGTGATCTGATCGAGCTGCTTCATCGAGGCGCACCGGCCGAGGATTTCGCGCGGCGCCTTGCAAGGGCCGAGGCCCTGCCCGAGGGATATGCCGGCAAATCGATGCTGCTCGAGCGCGCGCGCATGGCCGCAGCAGTCCGCGATCGGCTCGAGCTGCAGCAGCAGCGCGAGCGCGGCATGCTGGCGATCATCGAGTCGGCGCAAGATCTGTCGAGCCGCCTCGACCTCACCAGCCTGCTGAACGCGATCGTCTCGCGGGCGCGCAACCTGTTGGGCGCGGATCTCGCGTGGCTGTCGGTCTACGACGCAGAGCGCGACGAGTTTCGGGCGCTGGTCGCCGACGGCGCGCTGTCGCCGAACACGGCGGGCATGGTGGCCCGCCGCGATCGCGGCATGGTGAGCGTCGTGATGTCGACCCGGCTGCCGTTCACCACGGCGGACTATCTGCACGACAAGCGCTTCCCGCACGATGCCAAGCTCGACGACACGTTCCTGGAGGAAGGCATCGGCGCGCTGGTCGGCGTGCCGCTGATCTGGGAGTGCGAGGTGATCGGCCTCCTGTTCGTCGCCGATCGGTATCACCGCCTGTACCTCGCCCAGAGCATCTCGATCCTTTGCACGCTCGGCACGCTCGCGGCGGTCGCGTTGAAGAATGCGCGCGAATTCGAGCGCGCCAACGCCGCCGTGGCGAAGGCCGCTTTGGACCGGGCGGAACTGGAGCGGCACGCGCGCAGCATCGAGCGCGCAGCCGAGGCGCACGAGCAGATGACGTCCCTGCTGGCAAGAGGCGCTTCCCTTTCGACCTTGTGCCAGGCGATCGTGCAGCTGCTCGGCGGCAGCATGCTGGTGCTCGATGAAGCGGGCGAGGTCGTCAGCCGTGGCGCCGCGTCTGAATTCGCCGGAACCGCCGCCCGGGCCTACGCATCGCACGGGGAGCACGAGGTGGAGCTTTCGCGCGCGTTGCAGCTCAGCCGGCAAACCGGACGCTCGGTGATCGCGTACGAGGCCGGAGGCGAGTCGTGCCGGGTGATGGCTGTGATCGGGGGGGACGACGCGTTGGGATCGATCGTTCTGTTCCGTCGCGAGCCGCTCGACGAAATGTCGGTTCGCACCTTCGAGCGCAGCTCGAGCGTCATAGGCATCGTGCTGCTGTCGCAGGAGCGCATGGAGGCAACGAAGAGCGCCAGCGCATCGACGCTGCTGCGGCTGCTCCTGTCGCCCCGGCAGGACGCGCCCGCGCTGCTGGCCGATCGAGCCGAGCGGCACGGCCTCGACCTTTCGCAGCCGCTCTCGCTCATGCTGGTCGAAATGGATGCTCCAAGCGCCGGCTACGCGGCGCTGGTTCCGAAGCGTGGATCCCGCCCCGGGGATCCTGGCCGACGAAATCGAGGGTGTCCTCGTCGTGCTGTGCGGAACCGCCCGTGCCGCCGACGCCCGGAAACGCCTGTCGCTCTGGGCGCGGCGCCAGCCGAGCGCCGTTCATCGCGGCGTGCTGTCGCGGCCCGTATCGGGTCCGGCGGAAATTCCGGCGCTGTACGCAACCCTGAGACGCGCCCTGACGGTGCTCGGCCGGATCGGCGTGGGCAACCAGGTCATCGGTCAGAACGAGCTCGCCCTGTACTCGACGCTGTTCGAGACCCATGATCAGGCGAGCCTCTCGGAGTTCATCGATGCGCTGATCGGTCCGCTCATCCGGCACGATCGCAAGCGCGGCTCCGAGCTCGCGCTCACGCTGCTCCGTTACTTCGGCTGCAACCAGAACGCCAAGACGACGGCCCGCCGCCTGGGAATCCACGTCAACACGGTCAGGCAGCGGTTGACGACCATCGAGACCTTGCTCGGCGGCTGGAGCGACGCCCCGCGCGCCCTCGAGATCCACATCGCGCTGCGCTTGTGGAGCCTCGGTACGCGGGAGCTCTGACTCGCGCTGTCCTCAAATGACTGCGAACGTTCCGCGGGCGACCTTTCGGACCGCGGGGACCCCTGTCTAAGATCGATCGACAGAGGAGGAGGGGCAGATGAGCAAGATTCTTGCCGTACTGACCGGAGTATTGTTGTCCGGCGCGCTCCTGGCGGCGCCGGCTTTCGCCCACGAGAGCTGTCATGGTCCGCACGAAGGGAAAGGACGCGACTGCCCCAAGCCAACGCCGCTCACTTGCGCACAGTTGGCGGGGATGGCGATACCGGCCTCCGAAATCGGGCTGCCTACGACGGGCGGAACCGTGACGAGCGCGACCCTCGTCGCCGCCAGCGGCAGCGGCGCGAGCGCGCTTCCCGAGTATTGTCGCGTCGATGGAAGCATCAGTCCGGTTGATCCCACGGCGCCGAAGATCCTCTTCAGAGTGGCGCTGCCGACGGCGTGGAATTCAAAAGCGGTGATGTTCGGTGGAGGCGGATTCAATGGATCGATTCCGAACGTCGCGGGCAACGTGCCGGCGGGACCCGCCAACCAGCTCACCCCGCTGGGGCGCGGCTATGCGACGTTCGCGAGCGACTCGGGCCACCAGGCCGGCGCCCTCGGCTCGCAGGACGGCCTGTTCGGCCTGAACGACGAGGCGGTGCGCAACTTCGGCGGCGACGCGCTGAAGAAGACTCGCGACGCGTCGATCTTCCTGATCAGGGCCCGCTATGCGCAGGGCGAGCCCGTGAAGGCATATTTCGCCGGCGGCTCGACCGGCGGGCGTGAGTCGCTCCAGGTCATCCAGCTCTGGCCGAAGGACTGGGACGGCGCCATCGCCTGGTATCCGGCGTGGAACCAGGTCTCGGCGCTGCTCGGCGGCCACCGGATGAACAGAGCGCTGGCCCAGCCGGGCGCGTATCCCAACACCCCCAAGCGCATCGTCATCCTCCAGGCGGCCCTGGAGGCTTGCGACGCCCTGGACGGCGTAGTCGACGGGCTGATCAGCAACCAGTCGCTTTGCAACCACGTGTTCGATCCGTCGGTTGCGACGCTGAACGGGGTTCCGGTCCGCTGTCCGGGCGGCGCAGACACCGGCGACACCTGCCTGTCCGACGCACAGATCAACGCGCTAAAGACCATCAACACCCGGACGAACTTCTACTTCCACCTCGATAGCGGAGAAAGCCACTACCCGGGCTATAACGTCTGGGGCGCTGATCTCGGCATCACCAGCAATCCTTCGCCGCTCGAGCCCATCGTCACTTTCCTTGCATTCGGGACGAGCCAGCCGACCATGCCGATGCCACGCACGGCGCCGTACATCAGCGTACTGACCGACCAGTGGTTGAAGTACGTGGTGACGCGCGACCCGTCGTTCAACTCGCTCGCGCTCGACCCCGAGCACCCCGGCCAGTGGGCCAGGCGGATCGGCGACCTGAGCGACCAGCTCGATCAGAGCACCGATATCTCGAAGTTCGCCAAGCGCGGCGGCAAGCTGCTGATGGCCCACGGCATAGCCGACGTGCTGGTGAGCACCCGCGCGACCGAGGAGTACTACGAGCGGCTCCTGGCTCGGATGGGACCGTCGCGCGTCCGAGATTTCGTCCGATACTACGAAGTTCCCGGCTACGGCCACGCCTTCAGCACGGTGTTCAACGCGAGCTGGGATTCACTGACTGCCCTCGAGAAGTGGGCCGAGGAGGGGGTGAGCCCGCGCGATCAGGTCGTGACCGACACCGTCGGTGTACCGGGTCGCACGCGGCCGCTCTGCGACTTTCCGAAGTGGCCGCAATACCAGGGCTCGGGCGACGTAAACGCGGCCGCCTCCTTCGCATGCGTCACTGACCACCGCCACCACCGAAGGGACGACTGAGACCCCGCTGCCGCGGCCCGGGATCCGGCCGCGGCGCGACCGCCCGCGGCCGGGCGGTGCCAGTGAGCTTTGGTCACATCAAACCGGGCGCGCCTATGTCGCGTGACGACATTGGCCCCGATGTCGGCCCTTGTCAGACTGCGCGGATCCTGGACGAGATCCTGGCGCATGTCGCATCGGACACCATTCATCGCCGGACGACTGTACCCCCCCTATAAGATCGCGGCCCTCGTCCAGCTGCTGCTGGAAGACGGCACGCCGGCAGAAGCCACGCTACGCGGCACCGGGTTGGACCCTGCAGACCTGCACGACGTCGCCTGTCGGACGTCGGTCGAGCAGTTTCTTCTCGCGTGCAAGAACGCGCTGCGGTTGTCACGGGACCGCGCGACACCCTTCCGGCTCGGCGGGAGGCTGCACCTGTCGGATTTCGGAATGTATGGCCTGCTGCTGCTTTCAACCACGTCGGTTCGCGACTGCTTCAGGCTGGCCGTGAAGTACCAGCTGCTGGCGACGCCCACACTCAGCATCGATGAAGCCGAGAGCGGGAGTCATGCGCTGTGGATCTTCCCCGACGAGGCGACGCGCGGATTGCCTGAAGACCTGCGCATGTTTCTCATCGAGCAGCAGGCCACCCAACAGGTGAGGCATCTTCGCGACGCGCTGGGAATCGATTGCCATCCGATATCGGCATACTTCACCCACCCCGCCCCTCCGCACAGCGAGCTCTATCGGGAATACCTTCGTTGCCCCTGCGTCTTCAACTGGCACCGATCCGAGATCCGCTACCCGAAGGAAATCCTGGAGCAACGGCCGCGCCTCGCCAACGCGCTCACGGCGGCAACGCTGCAGGCGACGTGCGAGAGCCTGGTGGCGGATGCCGAGGCCTCGCTCGGGTTCGCCGGCAAGGTGTATCGGACCCTGCGCGACATGCGCCATCCGGGTGCGCGCATGAGAGCGGTCGCTTCGGCGTTGAAGATGACCGATCGCACCTTGCGGCGCCGCCTGGCCGACGAGGGAACCTCCTTCTCGAGCATTTCGCACCATATCAAGTACTGCGTCGCAACTCAGCATCTCAGGAGCTCGGAAGTCAGCATCGAGCAGGTTGCCGCAATGGCTGGCTTCTCGGACCCCGCCAACTTTCGACGCGCGTTTTTCAGCTGGACCAGCATGTCGCCCGCACAATTCCGTCGCCTGCAGCGGATGCCCCCGGTCACCGCGGGGCAGCGCGACGTTCAAGCATCGCCCGGATTCGTCCGACGCGTGGCGATAACTGGCGGCGTCAATGCCAGAGAGGCCGATGTTCTCTTCTCGGAGCACCACTTCGGCACAATTTTGGCGCGCGGCGCCGAGCGCGGTGCGGCGAGGCATAGGCATCGGTCAACAACGCGCTGTTAGGCCTCGCCGTCACCTACGGCCTCGAAGAGTCGTCACAGCGCCCGTTTTCTTCTCAATCATCAAGTCCGCTCCTCCGCCGCGCGCACCACTGGTCGACTTAGGACCGTAGTAGACAACCCAATGCAATGGAGTCTCAAGAGCTTTGAACTCCAGCTCCCCGGGTGGCGGCTTCGGCTTTTCGGCAAACTCGCGCGCACGACAAATGGCCTGGGCGGCGGTGATGACCGGAAGCGCTCCGCAATCCGCCGCCGACCCGACGGTGGGCAAGAAAAGTGACAGGAATACGACGATTGGTCCGGCAACGCGTGTCATAGCGGGGCTTAACGTCTGAATTCACCGGCCTTGCGCGGCTTCATGCGCAAGCGCCTTGCGGACCGACAACTGTGCCGGGCCGTCGTAGATGACACATGGCCGAATGGAGCTTGCGAAAATCCTCGCTCTTCCCTAGCGCATATCGCACAAAGGCGACAATCGCTTTTCCTTCTCTTTCAGTCATCGCTTCAGCTGTCTCGCCATTTTGGCCATATCCCCAGACCGTCCATAGGGCGCCAAGATGTCCATCGATCCGGACGACTGCGTGATGGTATTGATCCTCGCGTCCGCCAAATACCCTCGCAGTGCAGACCATCGCGGCCTCCCCCGTTCTTTGCGGCAAAGGTCGGCGTGGTTTGCCATCGTCGCGGCATTCTGCACGGGGATCTCCGATCTGCAAGCGACGCAAGTCCACTAGCCGGAAGTGATTGGCGGGGAGTGCCTGTCGGAGGGCAGCCTGAGAATTGTCACATACAGACTGAGCCCACTCGCGCGTCAGCAGCGGGCACACCCGTCGCGGGTGCCCATCAGAGTCATTCGAGCCGTATGTCCGCACAACCACAGAGAGGCTATCAAGCACCAATGGCTTTTTTGGGTCTGCCGAACCGTACAGGAAGTCGTTCAACGCACTCAGAGGACGTTCAGGACGTTCGCCGTCGCCCTTCCGGTCCAAAGGAAATGATGGTTTCCGGTAGGCGTAGTAGGCGTAATCGTGCATGGCAATGAATGGAAGAACCAAAGTGTGTTGCGCGACTGAGACCTGAATGTCGGCTGAAAGCAATCCCACTTCGCCCTCGACCGCGGAATATTGATCCGAATATTCATCCTCTCCGCATGAGGCGAGGACAGCCGGAAGGCTGGACAGGAGAATGGATAGAAGAAGCGCTCGGCTCATGCTGCCCAACGTGAATTAGCTGACGAAATAGGGGACGGAATAGGCGACATGTCGTCTTGTTGTTCGTTTCGCGACAAGTTACCGAGGAACTCAGCGGCGGTAAACGACATATGCCACGGCAGATGCACCGAGCGGTGTGGACACCGCTCAGGCGCTTATTCGGGCTCGATGCCGGCAGCCTTTGCGAGTTGCCCCAGCATGTCGATTTCGCGGCGGGCCGCAGCGGCCATTTCGGCCGGGCTGTTGCCGATCGGCGCGCTCAAGCCAAGCTCGAACATGCGCTGCGCGAACTCGGGAGAGCGCAGCACCTCGACGGCCGCGGTGTGCAGGCGCTGGATGATGGGAGCCGGCGTTTTCGCAGGTGCCAGAAAACCGTACTCCAGCCCAAGGTTGTAGCTTTCCAGGCCGCTCGTCTCGCTGACCGTCGGCGTGTCGGGCAGCTGGGGTGCGCGCTGCGCCGTGGTCAGAGCCAGCGCGCGCAGCCGGCCTTGCTTGATGAACGGGAGCGCCACGGGAATGCCGACGATGCCGACTTGGACGTGGCCGGCGGCGAGGTCTGCGGCCGCCGGCGCACCGCCCTTGTACGGAACATGGTTCAGCTTGATCGAGCCGAGCTTCATCAAGAGCTCGATGGCGAGATGGCTGGCGCTACCCTGGCCGAATGACGCCATCGTGATCGCGCCGGGCTTGGCCTTCGCCAGGTTGACGAGCTCGGCCATGTTCGTCGCCGGCAACGAAGGATGGGCCACCACGACCATGGGCGAAGTCGTGATCTGGGTGATCGGCGCGAAATCGGCGATCGGATCGAACCGCAGCGTCTTGTGCGTGGCCGGAAACATCGCCTGGTTGGTCATGCTTTGCACCATCAACGTGTACCCGTCGGGCGCAGCTTTCGCCACGATGTCGGCACCGATCGCACCGCTCGCGCCGCCGCGGTTGTCGATGACGATGGGCTGGCCGAGCACTTTCGCGAGCGGTTCCGCAAAAACGCGCCCGATGACGTCGCTGGGTCCGCCGGCGGGCCACGGAATGACGAGCCTGATCGGCTTGACGGGGTACGACTGTGAAAGAGCGGAACAGGCCGCAAAGCTCAGTGCAAGCCACAGCAATGCTCGCTTCATCTTGCCTCCTCTTAGACCCGAGCGGTCACTAGGTGGATTTCCTCGGGATAGGTCACCCCGTCGCCATCCTCGAAGCGCCCCATCGCACGCTTCACGCTGTCGCCGATGCTCTTGCGCGTCTCGGGATCGGCCGCGGCGAGCGCCGCGGCAACCGGCGTTCCGGCCAGGTGCTCGAGAACGAAGCGTTCCACGCCGGGCAAATGGATGTTCAATCGGCTGACGCTCACTTCTACTTCGGACCAGCCTGACGCCGCGACGAGCCGTTCGAGCTCGTCTTTACCCGGAGCCTTGCGCGAAGCGCAGAAGCTCGTGGCCGTGGTTCCGTCGACGAACCGGGCGAGCGCCTCGCCGACCGCGGTGTGGTACGGACCGACGGCGCGCCACACGCTGAGCGCAAGCCGGCCTCCGCTGCGCGCGACCCGGCGCATTTCGCGCAAGGCGAGGGCCTTGTCCGGGAAGAATTGCAACCCCTGCTGGCACAGAACGGCGTCGACGCTCGCGTCGGGCAGCGGAAGAGCGAGCGCGCTGCCCTCGAGCCAGTCGATCGCTGCACCGTCGGGCGCGGGAAGCGAGCGCGCCACGCTGATCATTCCGGCATTGAGGTCGACTCCGGTGACCCGCCCCTGCGGGCCCACGCGCTGCGCTGCGATTCGCGTCACCACTCCGGTGCCGCAGGCGACATCAAGGACGCACTCGCCTGGACGAAGAAGGACGGCATCGACGAGCAACGGCGCCCAGGGTCCCAGCACATACCGCACCGCGACGCGGTCATAGAGGTGAGCGGCTTCCAGCGAGACCTGGAATTGCGCGTTCGGCTTCATTTCGCGCTGTAGCCGAGCTGGCGCGAGATCCGCGCGGCCGCGCCGGTGACCGCCTTGACGAGGTCGGCGGAAGGCGAGCCGGGGACAGTCTGAACGGATCCCGCCACGGCAATGGCGCCGGCGTAGCTGCCGGAATGGCCGAACATCGGCGCCGCGAGGCCGTTGACGCCCTGCAGAACCTGATTCGGCGAGCTCGCCCAGCCGCGCGACCTGACTTGCGCGACGGCGCGCTCGAGCGCGGCACGTGTGGCGACCGTATGCGGGGTCCAGGCCTTGAGGGGTTTCGAGAGGCAGCGGGAGAGCAGGTCGGCTGGGCCGAATGCCAGCGCGACCTTGCCGTGCGCGCTGGCATGGAGCGGCAGCACGGTTCCGGGCTGGGTGCCGAAGTTGACGAACGACGGTCCCTGGATCAGCTCCAGCACCACAACCTGATCGTCGACCAGCGCAGACAAGGTCACGGCGTGCCCGGTCTCGTCGCGCAGCCGCGCCATCTCCGGGCGCGAAACGGCGAGCACGTCGAAGCGCTCCCGCAACTTCTCTCCGAGGATGAACAGCTTGATTCCCGCGGTATAGCGCAGCGTCGCGGCTTCCTGCCGCACGAAGCCATGGTGCGCAAGCGTCTGCAGGTGCCGGTGCAGGGTCGCTTTCGACGCCTGGAACTGCCGCGCCAGCTCGGACAGGCCCACGGGCGCGGTTGAAAGCGCAAGGAACTCGAGCAGGCGCAGCGACAGGTCCACGGTCTCGGTCCCGATGACCGGGACTGCGCTTGGATGCATTCCTTGATTTGTCGCTTGGTTCATCTAATGGACCGATGGTTCGTATATCGTACCGCCCAGGCCAGGCCTGTCAAGCCCTCATGCGCCTCGCCGGGGGAAAAAGCCTTTCAGCACGACGGCGAAAATCAGCAGCGTCGCGACCATGAACGCGAGGCTGATCGGGCGGGTGAAGAACACCGAGGGGTCGCCGCGCGAGAGGAGCATCGCGCGGCGCAGGTGCTCCTCCATCAGCGGCCCGAGCACGTAGCCGAGGAGCAGCGGCGCGGGCTCGCATTCGAGCTTGGCGAAGACATAGCCGAGCACGCCGACGGCGGCGCACAGGTACACGTCGACCTGGTTGTTGTTCACCGAGTAGTTGCCGATGGCGCAGAACATCACGATGCACGGGAAAAGCCACCGGTACGGCACCCTGAGGAGGCGCACCCACACGCCGACCAGCGGCAGGTTCAGCACGAGCAGCATCAGGTTTCCGATCCACATGCTCGCCACGATTCCCCAGAAGAGCTGCGGGTTCGCGGTCATGACCTGCGGCCCGGGCGTGACGCCCTGCATCACCATCGCGCCCAGCATCAGCGTCATGACCGCGGTGCCCGGGATGCCGAGCGTCAGTGTCGGGATGAACGAGGCCTGCGCCGCGGCGTTGTTCGCCGCCTCCGGCGCGGCCACGCCCTCGATCGCGCCTTTACCGAAGCGCTCGGGGTCACGCGCGAGCTTCTTTTCCAGCATGTAGGCGGCGAACGACGAGAGCGCCGGTCCCGTGCCGGGCAGCAGGCCGAAGAATGCGCCCACTCCCGTGCCGCGCAGCGCCGGCAAGAAGGATTGCCTGAGATCGCGCGCGCTCGGCATGAGCCCGACGACAAGTCCGGTAAAGACGGGTTGCGGCTCGCGCCGCCCGAGGTTGGTGACGATCTCCGCGACGGCGAAGAGGCCTACCGCGATCACCGTGAAGCCGATGCCGTCGACGAGCTCGGGCACGTCGAACGCGTAGCGCGGCACGCCGGAGTTGACGTCGGTGCCCACGAGCCCGATGAGCAGACCGACCACCACCATGGCAAGGCCTTTGACCGCGTCGCCCTGCGTGAGCACGGCCGAGCCGACGAGCCCCATCAGCATGAGCGAGAAGTACTCGGCGGGTCCGAAGGCGAGCGCCCATTCGCCGAGCGGCGGTCCGGCGAGCGCGATGAGCAACGTCCCGAGGCAGCCCGCGAGGAACGAGCCGAGCGCGGAGATGGCGAGCGCCGCGCCGCCGCGTCCCTGCCGCGCCATCGGATAGCCGTCGAGGCAGGTGACCGCCGAGGCGGTCTCGCCCGGAAGGTTCAGCAGGATCGAGGTGATGGCGCCGCCGTACTGCGCGCCGTAGTAGATGCCCGCCAGCATGATGAGCGACGGGATCGGCGGCAGGTAGAACGTGAGCGGGAAGAGCAGGCCGATGGTGGTGAGCGGGCCGATGCCCGGCAGCACGCCGATCAGCGTGCCGAGCGCCACGCCGGCGAAGCAGTAGGCGAGATTCTGCGCCGTGAGCGCCACGCCGAACCCGAGCTCCAGGCTCTGGAGGATTTCCACTAGAAGTTGAAAAGCGGATACGGCAGCTTGAGCCCGTAAACGAACACCCCGCCGGCGAATGCGCTCATCGCGACCGTAAGCACGAGCACCTCGCGAAAGCGGAATTCACGTCCCGCTGCCGCCGCCATCGGAAACATCGCGGCGAGCGCGGGAACCAGGCCAAGCCGCGGCATCAGGAAACCGAAAGCGAGGATCGAGACGCTGATCCAGGCGAGCGGCTTCCAGTCCCAGGCGACCGCCTGCCAATCGCGTCGCCGGGCGGCGCGCAACCCCACGAGCGCGCCGAGCGCGATCAGCAGCCAGCCCAGGACCACGGGGAAATATCCCGGCCCCATGCGCATCGCGGTTCCGACCGGGTACCCCCTCGCGCCGAGCAGCGCGAGCGCGCCGATCGCGACGAACAGCGCGCCGGCCAGGATGTCGCGATGCAGATGCACGGCCGAAGAATAGAAAAAAAATCGGGGTCTTGGCCCCGATTTTGTGACTCCCTACTGCCGGCTCGGCCGGGGCGCCTCCCTGCAAGTCCCCTTGTGTGTGTTCGCCCGCCCGAACCGCTACGGCTTAATGAAGCGTGCGCGCGAAGGTGCGTCCCCGCAGGTAGTCGTACGCGTGCGGCTGCTCGTAAACGAGATCCGAAATGGCGGCCGTGATCTCGTCGTAGATTTCCCCGTATTGGTCCTGATCGAGCTTGGGGAAGATTCCGACCTCGGTGACGAAGAGGTCGGCGTCCGGAATGCGGTTCTTGTCGAGGTTTTTGGGCAGGCCGGCGCGGTCCTGGACCGCAAAGCCGCACAGGGCCGGGCAGCGGAAGAAGAGCGCCTTGATCTTGCTCGCCACGTCGGCTTCGAGTCTGGAGAGCAGGGTCTCCGGAAGCCCGGGTTTGAACTCGAGAGTCTTCATGGAATCATGCCTTTGACGGTAAATCCCCTCGCCGACAACGTTACACGGCGTGTCACGAAAACACCAATAGGGAAATACCTGAGCCAACTACACCAAAACCCCTAGGCGGGAAAAATCGGTGCCGACACAATGGCCCGCAGGGCTTTGTGCGGCTTTGTTATCGCCGTGAAACTGGGGTCAGTGCAGCGTGCGCGCGAAGGTGCGGCCGCAGATCAGCTCGCTCGCCTCGGGATGCTCGGCGAGGAGCTCCGCCAACGTGGCGGCGATGTCCTCGAAGATCTCGCCGGAGTCGTCGTGGGCGAGCGAGGGCAGGATGCCGACGTCGGAGACGAAGAGCTCGTCTTCGTCGCCGCTGCGCGAGCAGTGATCGGGAACGTCCTGCAGCCCGCGCACCGAGAAGCCCGCGAGCGACGGGTAGCGCTGGAACAGCGATTCGATCGACGCTGGAACCGGCTTTTTCATGGCTTCAGCGTAAGAGGCTTTGGTTTCGCCTCTCTGCCGGCCACCCGGGCCCATGCGGCGTAGGTTGAATCCTGTCGCGGGGTTGCGACGCTTTGCGCGCTCGGACATGACTTCCACGGTAGCGGAGCCTGGTCCGGACGGGGGTCAGGGAGTGTCACTCTGCCGCGGCGGGGCGGCAGGATTACATGGCCTTGACGAAGGCTGACAGGCCTAGTGGAGGTGGCGCACGAACGTTCGCCCGGCGAGCACCGTGCGGGCGTCGGGCCGCGAGCAGATGAAGTCGAGCAACCCGACCGCGATCTCGTCGTAGACGCGCTCGGTCAACGCCGGCTCGAGCTCCGGGTAGATCCCTATATCGGTAACGATAAGCCCCTCGAGCGCTGCCGCCTGAAGGTGCTTGGGCAGGCGCGAGGCATCCTGGATCGAGAATCCCTGCAGCGCCGGGCAACGCTCGAAGATGGCGCCCACACGGCTGGCGAGATCCTGCTCGATGTGCGGCTCGGAGGCGAGGCTTTCCAGCTCGACGAGTTTCATGCCCCCGGTCCCGCAAGTTCCGGGCCCGGCAGCTCATGCCTCGGGCTCGGCTAAATCCCTGTAAAAACTGCTTTTTAGTGCAGCGCGCGGACGAAAGCCTTGCCGCGGAGCCAGGCGAGCGCCTCCGGCAGCTCGGCGACCGCCAACGTCACGGCGCGCGCGATATCGGCGTAGACCTCGTCGTACTGCTTCGTGCCCCGCCGGGGATAGAGGGTGATCTGGGTGATGAAAAGCTCGCCCGTGAGGCTCCCGCGGTCGATATGGTCAGCGAGGCTCGCCTTGTCCTGGATCACGAACCGGTGCAGCTCCGGCTGGCGGCCGAATACCGCGTGCACCCGGGCCTCGGCGCGGACCGCACGCAGGCTCGCGTCGACATCCCGATCCGGACCGCCGTTTGTTTCGCCCCCCTGCGACACAGCGTCACGATATCACCTATACCGCGGGCGGGGGCATGACGTATGCCCTCGGCCCAAGCGGTTACCCCGGCTAGAGTGTCGACCCATCAGATGGATATTCCGAGCTACGAACCGGCCGCGGCGCTCGATTTCTTCAAAGCCGGCGGCGAGGTGGAAACGATCCCGGCGGGCCGCACCATCTTCCGCGAAGCCCGGCGCAGCCGCGGCGCGCTCTTCGCGAACGACAAGATGTACCTCCTGCTCAAGGGCCGCGTCAGCCTGACCGCGGGCGCGCAGGAAATCCGCGCGGTGAAAGCGGGAGAGATCTTCGGCGAGATGGCGGCGCTCGCCCGCACGCCGCGCAGCGCCACCGCCGTGGCGAAGACGCCGTGCAAGGTGATCGCGCTGGATGCAAGGCAGTTTCGCAAGGCGCTCGCCAAGAAGCCCGCGTTCGCGCTCATGCTCATGAAGGTGATGGTCCCGCGCCTGCGCGAGGCGGTGGCGAGCGCCAAGGCCCACGGCGCGCTGAGCGGCGGCGACAATCCGCCGCTGGAGCCTCCGGTCTTCAATCCGAAGTCGCTCGCGGACATGGTGCGCGGGTTGTGCGACGATGCGCCGGTGTCCTTCTTGCGCAACCAGGTCATCCTCGAGGAAGGCCAGGTCGGCACGCGGATGTACGCGGTGCTCGAAGGGCGCGTCGCCGTGAGCATCAACGGCGCAGTGGTCGACCGCATCGGTCCCGGCGGGGTGCTGGGCGAGCTCGCGCTGATCGACCAGTCGCCGCGTCTCGCGAGCGCGGTGGCGGAAGACAACGTGACGCTTCAGCCGATCAACCGCAACGCCTTCATCGCCCTGATCAAGCTCGATCCGGACCTCGGCGCGGCGCTTCTCGCCGCGCTCGCCGAGCGGCTGCACTATCTGACCGGACGGCTGAAATAGCGAAGCTTTTCTACGGCTGGAAGATGGTCGGGGCGGGTTGCGGCCTGCAGGTCCTCCAGGCGGGGTTGCTGCACCACGCCTTCGGCGGCTATCTGGCGGTGCTCCAGGACGACCGCGGCTGGAACAAGACCCAGCTCTCCGGCGCGGCCGCGCTCCAGCAGATGGAGAGCGCCATCATCGGGCCGGCGCTCGGCTGGATCATGGACCGCTTCGGCCCGCAAGGCGTGATCCGCCTCGGCGTGCTGACCTTCGGCGTGGGCTTCATGGCGCTTTCGTCCATCGACACGCTGCTCGAGTTCTACGCCGCGTTCATCGTCATCGCGCTCGGCTCGAGCATGTGCGGTTTCTTCCCGATCAACGTCGCGCTCATCAACTGGTTCGAGCGCTGGCGGGCGCGCGCGCTTTCTGCGCTGTCGCTCGGCCTCGCCGTCGGCGGCATCTCGGTGCCGATCGTCGGCTGGTCGCTGGTGCACTTCGGCTGGCGCGCGACCGCGTTCGGCTCGGGCGTCTTCGCCATCGCTGTGGGGCTGCCGCTCGCGATGGTGATACGCCGCCGGCCCGAGGACCACGGCGAGACGGTCGATGGCATTTCCAAGGCTTTGGAGACGAGTCAAAACGCAGACGCTGCTACTCCTTTGTCTTCACGTGACTTCACAGCGCGCGAGGCGCTGCGCACGCCGGCCTTCTGGCTGCTTTCGCTGGGCCACGGCTTCGCGCTCCTCGTGGTGGGCGCGGTGAACGTGCACGCCATCGCCCACATGAAGGAATCGCTCGCCTACAGCGTGAGCGCCGCCGCGCTCGTCATCATGCTGGTGACGCTGTTCCAGATCGGCGGCGTGCTGCTCGGCTGGGTGATCGGCGACCGCTACGAGAAGCGCCTCATCGCCGCCGCGTGCATGTTGATGCATTGCCTCGGGCTGCTCTCTCTCACCTATGCCGGGGCTGCGGCCGGCACCGCGCCGTGGATCATCGCCTTTGCGGCCCTGCACGGCGTCGCCTGGGGCCTGCGCGGCCCCTTCATGCACGCGATCCGCGCTGACTATTTCGGCCGCAGCGCCATCGGCATGATCCTCGGGCTCTCCTTCATGATCATCGTCATCGGCCAGGTCGGCGGACCGATGATCGCCGGGATGCTGGCCGACATCACGGGCAATTACCGCACCGGCTTCACCCTGCTCGCGCTCCTCGCGGGCGTCGGCTCCATGTTCTTTGTCCTTGCCAAGCGGCCCGTGCCGCCGCTACGCTCGGCAGCATGAGCAATCCGGACAAGACAGGCGCCCACAAGAAAGGCGCTCTCGCAGAAGCGTTCCACGATCCCAACCTCGAGCTCGCGCGCGCGATCTTCATCGGGATGGCACAGCGCATCTACAGCACGCCCTCGGCGCCGGAGCAGAAAAAGCCGGATCCGAAAGCGCTCGCGACGCTGTGCTTTCGGCTCGCCGAAGCCTTCGAGGCTGCCTCGCACGAGACGCCCAAGGTGAAAGCCGCGCTCGAGGCGGCCTCCAAGGCCGCGGTGAAGCTCGACGAGGTCGACCTGAGCCACGTGTTCAAGCCCGCCGATAAATCGTGACCCGCGCGTAGCCGGCGGGTACAAAGCGCAGTACTAGCCTTTAGGTTCAAGAGCTTATATAATGGTGGGCTCGAAGCTTGGGCCTCCGCCGGTTTCCGATTGGGCGATTTCCCGACTGGGCAATTTCCCGATTGCCGGTTCGTCCTCCGCTTCGCCCCACCGTTCACAGGCAGAGGACTCAATGGCTCTTCCAGCAGTCGAGCGCAGGAATTTCAAGATCGGCAAGTACGACATCGTGGCGCAGCCCGCCTTCGGCTCCGCGCACATGCTCCGCTATACCGTGCTCCTGAACGGCAAGCGGCTCGGGGCGCTTCTCAGCGTGCCCACCGAATCGGACTGCCGCTTCCTGGAAGCCCCGCCGGCTGTGCCGCCCGTCAAGATTTTCCAGGTGACGCACCGCCCGGGCCGGCCGAAGAAAAACGCCACCCCGCCCGCCGCGCAGTCGCTGTCGGAGCCCGCGCACCGCGGCTTGCGGCACGACGACCTGCCGCCGGGAACGCTGCCGCTCGACATCAAGCGCTCCGAGTAGCTTTACCCGGCAGAACGTCTTAGCTCGTCTAGAATCCGGCGCGTGATCTCGCGCCGGAGTTTCGTTCGCCTGGCCGCGCTCGCCGCGGCCTGGCCGCAGGCGGCGTGGTCCCAGGGCGCGAAGAAAGCCGCGAAGCCGGCGCCCGGGACGATCCTCGTCAACGACGTCCACTCGCAGCTCAACTCGACGCGCGTGTTTCGCATCGCGACGCCGACGAGCGTCGACGCGGTGCGGGGGCTGCTCTCGGCGGCGCGCAAGGAGCGGCGCCCGGTGTGCGTCTCGGGCGGGCGCCACGCCATGGGCGGCCAGCAGTTCTGCGCCGACGCCGTGATGCTCGACATCCGCAAGCTGAACCGGGTGCTCTCCTTCGACGGCGAGCGCGGGCTGCTCGAGGTCGAATCGGGCATCCAGTGGCCGGAAATCCTCGCCTTCCTGCAGACGCAGCTCGTGGCGATGAATACGACGGACAAGCCCGACGTCGCGGGCAAGGCCTGGGCGTTCGCGCAGAAGCAGACCGGCGTAGACAAAGTCACCATCGGCGGCTCGCTCTCCGCCAACATCCACGGCCGCGGCCTCGCCATGGCGCCGTTCATCAACGACGTCGAGTCGTTCCGGCTCGTCACCTCGCGCGGCAACCTCTTGAACTGCAGCCGCGAGGAAAATCCCGACCTGTTTCGCCTCGCGATCGGCGGCTACGGCCTGTTCGGCTTCATCTATTCGGCCACGCTGCGGCTCGTGCCGCGGCGCAAGCTCGAGCGCGTGGTCGAGGTGCGCGAGATCGCGGGGCTCGCCGAGGCCTTCGCCGCGCGCATCGGCGATGGCTTCACCTACGGCGACTTCCAATATGCCATCGACGAAAAGTCCGACGACTTCCTGAAGCGCGGCGTGTTCTCGTGCTACCGCCCGGTGGACGACGCCCGGCCGATGCCCTCGCTCCAGCACGAGCTGAGCGAGGGCGAGTGGACCGAGCTCCTTTTCCTCGCGCACACCAACAAGAGCGAGGCGTTCAAGCGCTACGCCGCGTACTACATGTCCACCAACGGGCAGCTCTACTGGTCCGACGAGAGCCAGATGAGCTACTACCCCGAGGACTACCACCGCGCCATCGACAAGATGACCGACGCGCAGAACAAGGCGACGGAGGCGATCTGCGAGATCTACGTCGAGCGTGAGCAGCTCGAGCGCTTCATGAGCGAGGTGCGCGAGTACGCGCGCATGAACGCCTGGAACTTCGTCTACGGCACGGTGCGCCTGATCGAGCAGGACCGCGAGAGCTTCCTCGCCTGGGCGCGCAAGCCCTACGCCTGCGTCATCTTCAACCTGCACATCGAGCACACCACCGGCGGGGTGATCCGCGGCGCCGACGCGCTGCGGCGGCTGATCGACCTCGGCTTGCGTCACGGCGGCAGCTACTACCCCACCTACAACCGCTTCGCCCTCCGGCGCCAGGTCGACGCGTGCTATCCGCAGATGCAGGAATTCCTCAAGCTCAAGCGCAAGTACGATCCCGAGGAGCTCTTCCAGAGCGAGTGGTACCGCCACTACAAGCGCATGTTTTTCGGGGATAAATGAGCGGGGACAGGTGATCCTGGTTTTCACCCGGTGATTCCCCTGCTCTGGACCCTGCTCGCGCTTTTCGTCCTGCGCGTGGCGGGCCAGGCAATGGTCGCGTTCTGGGGCGTCACCTGGCTGCCGCCGATGGAGCGCTGGTACTCCGGACTCATGCCCTATCCGCTGCTGCTACCCGCGCAAATCGCGATCGTCGTGCTGATGGCGAAGATCTGCTCGGACTTCACGCGCCGCCGGGGCTTCTTCGTGCAGCCGCGCCGCTTCTTCGCCGGGCCGTGGCTCTGGTTCGGCTGGATCTACCTCGCGGCCATGCTCCTCAGACTTCCGCTCCAGCTCCATCTCAAGCCCGACGGCCCGCTGATTCCGATTCCGTTTCACTGGGTGCTCGCGTGCTTTGTCATTGCCGTGGGGTCGTGGCACCGGCGCCGGCTTCGCCGATGAGCGAGCCGACCACCGTGATCACGGACTACGTGCTGGGCGCGGTATCCATTTTTCTGTCGTTGCGACTGGTGGATGCATCCCGCTACTGGGCGCTCGCCTTCTTCGCGCTCGGACTGGGCGCGCTTCTGGGCGGGTCGTGGCACGGGTTCTGGCAGAGCGATGTCTTGTGGAAGGCGGCGACGCTGTCGGTCGGCGTCGCGAGCTTCGGCATGGTGGCCGGCTCCGCCAATGCCGTAACTGCAGGGAGGGTTCGGACCGGGCTGATCGCGTTTGCGGTGGCAAAGCTTGTTGCCTATGCAGCGTGGATGCTCCACCACGACGACTTCATCTGGGTGATCGCCGATACCGCAAGCGCGCTTGGCATCGTAGCCGCTCTCCATGTCCTGAAAAGGAACCCCTGGTTGCTTGCGGGGGTCGCGGTCTCGGTGCTAGCCGGGCTCGCGCAGGCGAGCGGGCTCGCGCTGCACGAGCATTTCAACCACAACGACCTCTACCACGTGCTGCAGACGGCGGCGATGTTCCTTCTCTATCGCGGGGTGCGGGCCTACGCGACCGAGGGGACCAGGCCTTCGACGTAGGCGTAGGTCCGCTTGCGCGGGTCGAACACGTAGCTCAGGAGCTCGCCGCGGTTCGTGCCGCTGCCGGGGGCCTTGAGCGAGATGTGCACCCAGCCCGAATTGGGCCCCTGCCGCGGGTCGTAGCACTCGCAGATCAGCTGGTCGAACCTGAGGTTGCGCTCCACCCAGCGCGCGAGCTCGAGCGTCGCCATCCCGGGCATCTCGACGTCGGCGGCCTCGCCGGCGCAGTGCTGGCTCGCGCTTTTCCAGCTCACCGCCTTCTTCTTCAGCGCGCGTTCGAGCGCCTGGCAGCGGTAGACGCTGTTCGGGCTGAAGCGGCCGAACTCGTCGCGCAGCGGCTGCAGCACCTCGCGGCACAGGTTCACCGCCGCGCGCAGCTCGCGCGTCGCGGCGAAACTGTTGTCGATGCGCAGGCGCTGCGCGAGCTCGGAGCGCGTGAGCTCGTAGAGCTCGAAGTTCTTCGAGACCCGGTCGCCCGGCCGCGCCTGCGCCGGGAAGCGGTCCCACGGCGTGGCGCTGCGGTCGGCCATCAGAAGAAGGCGAGAGCGCGCGCCTCGATGCTCTGCCGCGGCGGCGCGCCGCCCGGCGTCGCGGGATCGTCGAACGAGGTGTGCGGCGTGAAGCGCGCTCGGCCGTCCTTTTCGGAGTCGTAAACCTTGAAGACGAGCGCTTCGTCGCGGCGCATGCGCGGGAAGTAGAACCAGCGGTGCCGCGGGCTGTACTTGAGTCGGTAGGTCTGGCCGACGCGTTGCGGGTAGCGGCGCTCGGCCACCAGCAGGTCCTCGAAGGCGACGCTGCGCGCGTCGGCAAGCGCGAGCGGGTTGGCGAGGATCGGATCCGCCGCATTGTCGTAGGCGGCGCGCCAGACCTGGATGATGGCGAAGCGCCGCGCGAGCAGCCGCACGGCTTCGTCGCCCATGAGCTCGCGCACGCGCTGCGGCCCCGACCACTCGGTGTAGTCGTTGTGCGCGGAGAGCACCGGCTCGCGGATGAGCCGGGCTTCGCGCTCCGCTTCGCTTCCCGAGCGCAGGGTGTGGTCGAACACCACCACGCGCGCGGCGCCCGAGCGCGCCCGGATCAGCGCCTCGACCTCGCGGTAGTAAACCGTCTTCAGCTCGTCGGCATCGAAAAAGTTCTTCACCGCGGTGCGGTGCTCGACCAGCTCGAAGCCGTTCAGCTCCAGCGCAAGCGCTTCGTCCCTTCCATTGGAGATCGTCACTTCGTGGAGCTCGGCCGTGCCGCTGGTGCGGCGGCGGATGTTGTTCGGGCCGAAGGTCTCGTTGACGAGCTTCTCGCCGGTGTCGGCGGTGTAGCTGATGTGCGCGCGCATCGTCGATATTCTAGAATCTCGGCTGCAGGAGTGAAACCGGAGCAAATAATGAAAAGACCCTTGCTGGTCCAAAAATCTTTGCTGGTCCTGACGTTGGTCGTTCTCGGAGCTTGCGACACCACCGTCAAGAAGGAAGAGACGGCCGGGCTCAACTACGGCCCGAAGCCGACGCGCTGGCGCGAGGAGATCAAGAGCTACCTCGACCTGCGTCTCGTCAATCCCAAGGAAGCGCTCGTCGAGTATCGCTCGGAACCGAAGCAGCTCTACCAGCGCGATACCGTGCTGCGCGACAGCCAGTACGGTTGGGCAACCTGCGTGTGGGTCAACGAGAAGAAGGACGGCAAGTTCGCCGGCCCCTACCCCATGACCTTCTTCATGCGCGACGACAAGATCGTGGCGGTGAACGGCGGGCCGGACGAGAACAGCCTCATGGCCTCGCGCTACGCGCGCGAGCAGTGCGCGCAGCTCACTCCCTAAGGCAGCTCAGTTCTCTAGCCGGAAGAGGCGCACCGCGTTCTGGCGCCCGATCTTCCGGCGGTCGTCCTCGCTGATCGGCGCGGCGTCGAACCACTTCGCCGCGTGGTCGATGTTCTCGAACGGCCAGTCGGTGGAGAACAGGATCCGGTCGGCGCCGATCTCGAGCATCGCGCCTAGCAGGCTCTGGGTGCGGAAGTTGCCGGACACGGTGAGCCAGAAGTTCGCCTGGAAGTACTCGCCCAGCTTCTTCTTCGCAGGGTAGCGCGGCGGCTGCTTCGTCCAGGCGTTGCGGTGGTCGACGCGCCAGATGCTGTAGGGCAGGCCCTCGCCCAGATGGCCCAGGATGATCTTCAGCCGCGGGTGCGCGTCGAACAGGCCCGAGGCCATCAGCCGCAGCGCGTGCACCGCGGTCTCCTGGCCGAACGCCCACGTCGGACCGAGGAGCCACGGGTGGCCTTCGTAGATCTGGGCAGCGCTCGGCAGCGGGTTGCGCGGATGCAGGTAGAACGGCACGTCTAGCTTCTCGCACTCGGCCCAGAAGCCGCGGTAGCGGGCGTCGTCGAGGTAAACCATGGACTCTTTTTCTTCTATTTGTGAAAACCCGTTCACGAGCGCGCCGCGGAAGCCCAGCTCCTTCACGCAGCGGACGAGCTCGCGCGTGGCGCCGTCCGGGTCCTGCATGGCGAGGGCCGCGAGCCCCTGGAAGCGCCGCGGGCGCTTGCGCACCTCCTCGGCGAGAAAGTCGTTGGCGCGGCGCGCAACCCCGGCCGCGCGTGCAGCGTCCGGCAGCGCCTGCACCGCCGGCGCGTTGAGCGAGAGCAGCATGAGCTCCATGCCGTTCTCGTCCATCTGCCTCAGGCGGTAGTCCTGGATGTCCAGCAGGCGCTTCTCGAGCTCGGGCCAGACCGCATCGCCCAGAAAACCCTTGGAGTCCGAGAGCGTCTCGGGGATCGCGAAATGCTCTTCCAGCCCGATCTTGCCCTGCATGCGCCGTCTCCGCGTTGGAGTCCGGGCATGTTACGGCGTCGGCCTCTCTAGCGGAAGCGGTCGAGCATGCTCGGATTGGGCCGCGACGCCAGCAGCGTGATCATCGCCCCGAACACCATGCCGAGGCCGAATCCCACGCCCACCGCGCTCCAGGGATTCTGCTGCACCCTGCGGTCGGCATAGGCGGCAGCCTCGCGGGCACGCTGCGAGGCGGTATTCACGTACTGCTCCATCGTCGCGCGCATGTTGCGCATGCGCTCCTCGGTCGAGCTCGGGATCTCTTCCACGCTGCTCGGGACCTTGTTCGTCTGGGCGTATTCCATGATCTTCCCTTTGAATGGTGACGCCGGGACGGAGCAAACGGCGTGCCCAACGAAAATCGGGGTCAGACCCCAATTTCCGGGCGACGCGCAGCTAACGGAAATTGGGGTCTGACCCCGATTTTCTACGGCGTGCCGATGTAGTCGCGCTTGCCGAGCTCGACGCCGTTGGCGCGCAGGATGTCGTAGGCGGTGGTGACGTGGAAGTAAAAGTTGGGATACGCGAAGCCGAGGAGGTACTGGATCCCGGTGAAGGTCACGTCCCTGCCGCCCAGGCGCAGCGTCACCGGTCGCTCCTCGCTGCCGTCGATATTGTCCGGCGACATCGAAAGGACGTAGTCGATGGTCTTCGCGATGCGCTGCTTCAGGTCGGCGAGGGTCTGCTCGGTGTCTTCGTGCTTCGGGATGTCGGCGCCGGCGAGGCGCGCCACCGCGCCCTTGGCGCTGTCGCAGGCGACCTGCACCTGGCGCGAAAGAGGAAACATGTCGGCGATGAGCCGCATGCCCGCCAGGGTCGCCGGTTCGATCTTCTTCGCCTCGCAGTGCGCCTGCGCCTTGTCGAGGATCGCGGACAGGTTTTTCAGGGTGTTGGCGAAGCGCGGCGCGCTCGCCTGGTACATCGAGATCTTCATGTCGGTTCTGGCCTCGGAGTGAACTTGGGCTGGAAACGTACGCTGCGGTTTCGGCCGCGCTCCTTCGCAGCATACAGGGCGCGGTCGGCGTGCGAAATCCAGACCGTGTAGTCGACGTCGCGTGCGCCGCTCTCGGCGATGCCGATGCTCACCGTGACGCGCAGACCCGAGGGCGCCAGCGCGGCGCCTTCGATGCGCCTGCGGATGCGCTCGGCGATGATCTCGGCGCCCGCCTCGGGCGTGTCGGGCAGCAGCACGCCGAACTCCTCCCCGCCGTAGCGTCCCGGCACGTCGTCGCCGCGCAGCGACTCGCGCAGGATTCCCGCCACGTTGCGGATCACCTCGTCGCCCGCCGGATGGCCGTGCCGGTCGTTGATCCACTTGAAGTGATCCAAATCTAGCATCAGCAGCGAGGCGCATGCGCCGGTGCGCGCGCAGCGCTCGAATTCGGCCGCGACCGCCTCTTCCCAGTAACGCCGGTTGAGCAGCCCCGAGAGGTGGTCGGTGCGGCTCATCTCGGAGAGGATCTGGTTCTGCTCGCGCAGCCGCCGCGCCAGGCGGTAGGTGGTCCACCCGACCACCAGCGGATAGAGCACGAGCAGCGGCAGCGAGCCGATGATCTGCACCATGTTGGTGTAGGGGCGCAGCTGAAAGCCGTTGAGCGCGGCGGCCGCCGCGCATGCGAGCACGAGCGCGCCGGTGCAGCGCGCCAGGAACCGCGCCCCGCCGATCGCCATCTTGTCCATGGTCAGCATGATCAGGATCACCACGCTCGGCAGCAGGTTGAACTGCATCAGCGCGATCCAGGCGCCGCCGAGCGCCGAGTCGATCATCAGGCTCACGAGCTCGGTGCGGTAGGGGTTGGCGCTGCGGCTCCCGAGCCACAGCCCAACGTGCGGCCAGAGGATCGTGCTGGCAAGGAGCGCGCCCCACATCGCGAGGCCTGCCCCGTTGTAGATCAGCACGCCGGCGATCGCCACGCCGCCGAGCGCGAGGCCGATCATGCGCGGACGGTACATCCTGCGCACGAAGGCGACGCCCTGTTCGCGGCGCGAGCTCAATTGCACCTAACGAGTTTAAGCGGCAAAGCCGCCGGGGACTAGGCGCCGTGCAGGTCGGTCGGGCGCGGGTGGCCGTTGCCGAGGCGCTTGACCAGCTCTTCCCACATCGACCCGGCGTCCGGACGGAAGGCTTGCGCGGCGTCGAACGGCTCGGCGTACCAGTAACCGGACTCGATTTCCTTCTCGAGCTCGCCGGGCTTCCAGCCGACGAAGCCGGCGAAGTAGCGCGCGTCGTTCGGCGTCGTCTCGATGATGCGGTCGATGCAGTCGGATTCCGCGGTCACGAAGAGGTCGTTCAGCACCCGCACCGAGCCGGGGCCTGGATCCTTGCGCACCAGCGCGAAGAGCGAGTCCATCATCTCCGGCCCGCCGAAGTAGATCGGCTCGGCCACCTTCGCCGAAGGCGGATGGTCCGGGAACACGCTCGCCATCTTCACGTCGGTCGAGCGGTTGAGGATGAAGCCGGCGTGCTGGTCGCGCATCGGGAACACGAGCAGCGTGGTGTGGCTGTAGGCGCCCTGCAGCGCAGGAGAGGCGACCAGCAACAGCGGCCTGCCAAGGTCTTCGGCGCGGCAGGCAATCGCGGCTGCGAACAGGGCGAAGAGAGCGAGGGTCCGCTTCATGGCGTAACCCCCGGTCAGTGGAGCGTGCGGGCGAAGGTGCGCCCCGGCAGCAGCTCGGCCATCTCCGGCCGCTCCTCCACCAGCTCGAGCAGCGTATGCGAGACGACCTCGCACAGCTCCGCGCAGCGTTCTTCGTCCAGCAGCGGATGGCAGGCGACGTCCGCGAGATAGAGATCGCCTTCGAGGTGGTCGACCGCGCGCTCGCGGGTGACCTTCGAGGCCTCCTGGACCGAGAAGCCGTAGAGCGACGGGCAGCGCCGGAACAGCGTCTCGATGCTCGCCGCCAGATCGGCTTCGAGCCGCAAGCGCTGTTGTTCTTTGTGTCCCCGATCCTGAAGCGTGTCCATTCAGCCCTTCCCCTAAGCCTGTTGTTCTTACGGCTTGACTCTCCACTCGCTCCGCGCGCATGGCGAGGAACAAATCGCGGATATGCGGCGCCGTGGCGCGCACGCGACAGACGGAGTTCACAGTGGAATGAACGGTCCACAAAAGCCGCGCACGCGCGGCTTTTGTCACGCCAGACTTACGTCAGTTTCGCAGGCGCGCTAGGCGATCTTGATGCGGCCGATTTCGCCGCGCGAGAGCGTTCCCGCCTGGTAGTCGGCGATGGCCTGCTCGATCTCCTGGCGGGAATTCATCACGAACGGGCCGTACTGCACGACCGGCTCGCGCAGCGGCTTGCCGGCGAGGAGCAATACACGGGCGCTGGCGGAACCAGCCTCAATGCGCACTTTGTCCCCTTCGGAGAGCAAGCCGGCCGCACGATTCGCGAGCAGCTTCCTCTCCTCGCCGACGAGAGCTTCGCCCTCGTAGACGTAGAGGAACGCGTTGTGGCCGGCGGGCAGCGATCCTTCGAACACTGCGGCCGGGTCGAGATGCACGTCGAGGTAGTACGGGTCCGTGCTGCCGCCGTGGATCGGTCCTCGCGTCTCAGCCATCACTCCAGCGATAACGCGAGTTTCGACTCCTGTTCCCTTCACGGACGGAATCTCGCTCGCCTTGATGTCGCGGTACGCCGCCGGCTTCATTTTTTCCTTCCCCGGCAGGTTGAGCCAGAGCTGGAAGCCGCGCATGCGCCCTTCGGTCTGCTGCGGCATCTCGGAATGGATAATGCCGCGCGCAGCGCTCATCCACTGCACGTCGCCCGGGCCGAGGTCGCCGGTGTTGCCGTGGTCGTCCTTGTGCTGCATGTGGCCATCGAGCATGTAGGTCACGGTCTCGAAGCCGCGGTGCGGATGCGACGGAAAGCCGGCGAGGTAATCGTCGGGGTTGTCCGAGAAGAACTCGTCGAGCATCAGGAACGGGTCGTGGCGCGCGAGCTGGCTCGAGCCGAGGCTGCGGCGCAGCTTCACGCCCGCGCCGTCGGAAGCCGGGATCGAGGGAATCACCTGCGCGAGTGTGCGGATGGTCATTTGCGGTTGTCTCCTAGTCACGCTGCAAGCCGCGTTTGCGCTGCTAGGCGCTGCGAACGGGCCCGGGCGGCTATCAAGCTGACATTGCGGCTCTCGGGTGAGATTGCAAGCCCCTCGGCATAGACGAACTCGACATCGGAGATGCCGATGAAGCCGAGAAACTGGCGCACGAACTGGGTCTGCGCATCGTTGTCGCCGTAGACGCCGCCGCGCGTTGCGAACACGTACGCCTTCTTGCCCGTGAGCAGACCCACCGCGCCTTTCTCGGTGTACTTGAACGTCTCGCCGGCGCGCGCGATATGGTCGAACCAAGCCTTGAGCTGCGAGGGCACGCCGAAGTTGTACATCGGCAGCCCGAGCACCAGCACGTCGGCACCGCGCAGCTCGTCGATCAGCGCGTCCGAGTAGGCGATCACCGCGCGCTGCTCCGGGCCGCGCTCTTCCGGCTTTGCGAAGAACGCGCCCGCCCGGGCGCCATCCAGGTGCGGCACCGGGTCCGCCACCAGGTCCCGTTGAATGAGTTCTGCTTCGAGGTCTTGCTCGTGCAGCCGCGCCACGAACTCGTCCGCGAGGCGGCTCGACTGGCCGTTTCCGTTGAACACGCTCGACTTGATCTGCAGGATCTTCATAAGCCCTCCAATGTTCGGTTGGAGGTATTGAACTATTGATTCCATCGATTAAAAAGCGGAATAATTAGGCCGTATCGTTCGATTGGATAGATAGGTCTATGGCGCTCCCCAAGATCTCGCTCGACCAGTGGGCGACTCTGGTTTCTGTGGTGGAATCAGGCGGCTACGCAAGGGCCGGCGAGGCTCTACACAAAAGTCAGTCCACGCTCACCTACGCGATCCAGAAGCTGGAGGAGCTGCTCGGGGTCAAGGTGTTCGAGATCCGCGGCCGAAGAGCCGTCCTCACACCCACGGGGGAAGTGCTCTATCGCCGCGGCAAGACGCTGGTCGACGAAGCTGCCCGCCTCGAGCATGTCGCGGGCGAACTCGCGAAGGGCTGGGAGGCCGAGATCCGGATCGCGGTCGAGATGCTCTTCCCCACATGGCTCCTGGTGCAGTGCCTCGGGGCGTTTTCCGCCGAGCGGCCCGAGACGCGCATCGAACTCTACGAGACGGTGCTCGGCGGCACCGACGAGGCGCTTGCCGCGCGCCGCGTAGATTTGGCGATCACTTCGAACCTGCCGCAGGGCTTCCTGGGAGATGAGCTCATGCAGGTCCGCGGCGTCCTGGTCGCCGCGCCTTCGCACCCGCTGCATCGGCTGGGCCGGCCGGCAACGCTCGAGGACCTGCGGCAGCACCGCCACATCGTGATCCGCGACTCGGGCATCCAGCGCACGCGCGGGGCCGGCTTTCTCAACGAGCAACGCTGGACCGTGTCGCACAAGGCGACCTCGCTCCACGCCCTCCTGCTGGGCAACGGCTACGCCTGGTTTCCCGACGAGGCGATCCGTGGCGAGCTCGAGCGCGGCGCGCTCGTCCCGGTACCGCTGCGCGAGGGAGCCGAGCGCAGCAGAAGCCTCAATCTCGTCTTCGCGGACCGCGACGCCGCCGGCCCCGGGACGCTGCGGCTGGCGGAGATCCTCCGCGCCAAGGTCAAGGAGGAGTGCTCGCGGGCGTCAGAATCCGCCCCAGCCTAGCCACGGCGGCGGCCGATTGCGCGGGCATCCTGCTCTCCAACGTCCGGGGAGCCCGCAGTGAAAACCGCGCTAGCGAAGATCGTCGTCATCGTCGTGCTCGCCATCGCGCTTTTCGTGCCGGTGGTCATGATTCAGAGCCTCGTCGCCGAGCGCCAGCAGCGGCGCGACGAAGCAGTGAACGGCATCGCTGAGGGCTGGGGCAAGCGCCAGACGCTCGCAGGTCCGTATGTCGCGCTGCCCTACGAGCGCACCTGGACCCAGGTGACGCAGGAGGTAGTCGACGGCAAGGCGCGCGAGCGGCGCACCGAGCGGACCGAATCGCAGATCGTGCACGTCCCGGCGGAGAACGTGACGTGGACCGTGTCGGCCGAGATCGGCGAGAAGGCGCGCGGCATCTACAAGGCGCGGCTCTTCAGCGCAAAGCTGCAGGCCCAGGGCACGATCCGGGTTCCGGCGAGCGCCGGGCTCGAGGACGGCAAGAGCCGCTACAAGTGGGGCACGCCGCGCCTCGTGATCGGCGTCGCCGATCCGCACGGCATCCGCGCGGCGGACGCCGCGTCCGTCGGCAACAAGCGCTACGACTTCGTTCCAGGCACCGGCGAGATCGCGCCGGCCGGCGGCCTCCATGCGCCGCTGCCGGACGTGCGGGGCGCGGCTGCGCTTCCGTTCTCCTTCTCGCTCGAGCTCGGCGGGTCGGAGGCGTTCGCCATCGCCCCGCTGGGCGCGGACACCTCCGTGTCCATGCGCGCCGACTGGCCGCACCCGTCCTTCCAGGGCCGCTTCCTTCCTGCGCGGCACGCCATTGCTCAGGACGGATTCACCGCCGAATGGAAGGTCTCGCGCCTCGCCGCCCAGAGCCCCTCGCAGTCGGGCTGCCCCTGGCCGTGCGGACTCGCCGGCGAGCAGATCGCGGTCTCGTTCATCGAGCCCGCGAGCCTCTACCAGCAGCTCGAGCGCACGTCCAAGTACGGATTTCTCTTCATCGGCCTCACCTTCGCAGCGTTCCTGCTACTCGAGCTGCTCAGGCGGCTCGCGATGCATCCGGTTCAGTACACGCTCGTCGGGCTCGCGCTGGCGATCTTCTTTCTGCTGCTGGTGGCGCTCTCCGAGCACGTCGCGTTCGCGGCGGCGTATGCGATCGCCGCAGGCGCATGCGTTGGACTCGTGAGCGCCTATCTCATGCGCGCGCTCGCGAGCGTGCGCCTCGGACTGGCGTTCGGCGCGGCGCTCTCGGCGCTCTACGCGATGCTGTACGCGCTCCTGAAGGCCGAGGACTACTCGCTCCTCGGCGGCTCGCTCCTGCTCTTCGGCTTGCTCGCGGCGGTGATGCTCGGCACCTGGCGCATCGACTGGTACAACCTAGTTACTTCAGCTGAATCCCCGCGGTCCTGAGGACTTTGTCCCAGCGCGCGATCTCGCGACGGATGTGCGCGTCGAGCTCGGCCGGGCCGGCGCCGATCGGCTGCGAGCCCGAGGCCGCGAGCCGCTCGAGCACTTTCCCGTCCTTCAGCGCCTTCGCCGCCGCGGCGTGCACCTTGTCGACGATGTCCTTCGGCGTCTTCGCCGGCGCGAGCAGGCCGTACCAGCCGCTCACGGCGAAATCGGGCATGCCCGCCTCGGCGGTCGTGGGCACATCGGGCAGGCCGGGCGCGCGCTTCTCCGCGGCGATCGCAAGGCCCTTCATCTTTCCGGAGCGGACGTGCGGCGTGATGATGGAGATCACCGACCACATGTAGGGCACGTGGCCCGCGAGCACGTCCGCCGACGCCGGGCCGCTACCCTTGTACGGAATGTACGCGGCGCGCACGCCCGCGAGCTGCTTGTACAGTTCCGCAGCGAGGAAACCGGCGCTGCCCGGATCGGTGGCGTAGCTCAGCTTGTCGCCTTGCGGCTTCGCCCACGCGGTGAACTCGGCCAGCGTCTTCGCCGGCACGGCGGGATGCGTCACCAGCACCGTCGGCTCGTGCGAGACGAGCGTGATCGGCACGAAGTCCCTGAGCGTGTCGTACGGGAGCTTGTCGACGAGAGTCGGATTGGTCGCGTGGCTCACGTAACAGAGGAGCAGCGTGTAGCCGTCGGGAGCCGCTTTCGCCACTACGTCGCTTCCGATGACGCCGCCCGCGCCGCCGCGGTTCTCGATCACCACCGGCTGGCCGAGGTTGTCCTGCAGCGCCGGCGTGAAGCTGCGCGCGGTGATGTCGGTTCCTCCACCCGGAGCCGCGGGCACGATCAGCCGGATCGGCCGGTTCGGGTATTGCGCCGACGCTTCCCCAACCAGGAAACACGCGAAAAGGATTACGACGCTTGCAGCGATTGCTCTGACCGGCATGTATCCTCCCTGGGGATTTCAGTCTAGCGTATCGGCCACAACCAAGGAGGAGCGATGCATTTCACCCGCACGAAGGTTTCGCTGCTGGCCGGATCCGCGCTCGCGCTCGGCTTCGCCGCCGGCGTCGCGGTCGGCCAGATGAAGCCGCCCGCCGAAAGCAAGGGCATCAGCGCGGACCAACTGCGCTCGCTCGACCTCACCGGCGAGATCGACTCGGTCAAGGGCCGGCCGCTGCGCATGCGCCGCATCACGCTGCTCCCAGGCGGCGTGATCGGACTGCACAGCCACAAGGACCGCCCGACGGTGAGCTACGTCCTGCAGGGCGAGGTGACTTACCACGAGGAAGGCCACGCGCCGAAGGTGGTCAAGACCGGCGAGGGCCTCGCCGAGGGCAAGGGCACCACGCACTGGGCCGAGAACCGCGCCGGCGTCGCCGCGATCTGGATCGCGGTGGATATTCCCAAGGAACCGTGAGCTAATCAGGGAATCTTATTCGCATGACGATCAAGCTCAACCACACCATCGTCCACTCCAAGGACCCGCAAGCCGCGGCGAGCTTCTTCGCCGAGGTCTTCGGCCTGGGCAAGCCGCGGCCGTTCGGCCCCTTTCTCGACGTCGAGGTGCAGAACGAGGTGACGCTCGCGTTCCTCGACGCCGACAGGATGGAGATCCAGATCCAGCACTACGCGTTTCTCGTGAGCGACGCGGAGTTCGACCAGATCTTCGGCCGCCTGAAGGAGCGCGGGGCCAAGTACTGGGCCGATCCGGGGCAGAAGCAGGAAGGCAAGATCAACCGCCACTACGGCGGGCGCGGCGTCTACTTCGAGGACCCGAGCGGCCACCTGCTCGAGATCATCACCAAGCCCTACGGCAGCGAGCTGCCTAGCGGGTAGCCTGCGGGCGCGGTTGCAACGCGGCCCACATGTAGGTGGGATGCGTGTGGAAGAGCATCCCCTCGTCGGGCTCGGCGGTGAACCACGCTCCGCGAGCGATCTCGCGCTGGAGCTCGCCCGGCCCCCAGGTCGCGAAGCCGGCGAAGTAGCGCGCCTCGCGCGGAGACGTGCGGATGACGCGGTCGAGCGCGTCGGTACCCACGGCGAGAAAGACTTCGCCGACGATCCGGCGCGAGCCTTCGCCAGGGTCGCTGTGCACGAGCGCGAAAAGCGCCTGCGGGTTCCTCGGACCGCCGAGGTAGATCCGCTCGTCGACCCTGGCCGCATCCGGTTCGTTCGGGAACGCTGCCGCCACGGTGGTGCGCGTGGGGTGGTTGATGATGAAGCCGACGTGCTCGGCGCCGCTCGGCATCACAAGCAGGACGGCGCCGCTGTAGAACCCCGTCGTCTTCGGCGAGGCGACGAGGAGGAAAGGCTTGTCGAGATCCTGCGCGCGCGCGGTCAACGTCCCCGCCGCGATCAGGCAGCCCAGCGTGAATCTAGCCACGAACCCGGTTCTCATACGCCTCTCCCGGTTGTGCCTTCCCTGCAAGGTACGCGCGAGGAGCCGTCCGCAAGAGGAATCCGGCAGCAAATCCCACAGAGTCTTTGATCGCTAAGATTCTTTTGCAACCGCAGGCGTATTCTTCGGCAAAGCCCGGAGGTCCTATGTCACGCTCCCGCGATCCCATCGATCCCCAAGGCAGGCGCCTTCCGATCAAGCTCGACAGCACTTCGAACGGGGAGTTCGTGCCGGTGCCGCTCTCGGGCGTCAACCGCGCCGCGAACCGGCTCGCGCACGAACAGGCTTTTCAAAATTCAAAAGAACTTTCCCTTGAAAAGCGCAGGTTTCTAGTTTCGGCCTGCGGCGCGGCGAGCACGCTACTGGCCTTCAACACCGCGAACGCCGCCGCGGGCAGGACCGGCGGTTTCTTCGACGTGCCGCGCGAGGCAGCGCTCGATCTCCAGCTCGCACGCGTGCAGACGGGGCCGGCGCGCGACGAGTTCATCTTCGACGTGCAGGGGCATTTTGTCGACACGCCCAAGGGAAATTCGAAGGGCCCCGACGTGTTCATCAAAGACGTGTTCATGGACAGCGACACCGACGTCATGGTGCTGTCGTTCGTCCCATCCACCCGAGCGGCTGAGCCCGTCACCATCGAGGCGGCCGACGCGGTGCGGCGCATTGTCGAGAAGCTGGAAGGCACGCACCGGCTTCTCGTCCACGGCCGGGTCAACCCGAACCAGCCCGGCGACCTCGAGACCATGGACGAGCTGAAGGAAAAGTGGCACGTCAGCGCCTGGAAGACTTATACGCAGTACGGCCCCGGCGGGCGCGGCTACTTCCTCTCGGACGACGTCGGCATGCGCTTCATCGAGAAGGCACGCGCGCTCGGTGTGAAGAACATCTGCGTGCACAAGGGGCTGCCGTTCGGCCGCCAATCGTACGAGCACAGCCAGTGCAGCGACGTCGGCGTCGTGGCGAAGCGCTTCCCGGACGTGAACTTCCTCGTCTACCACTCGGGCTTCGTCACCAGCGTCGCCGAGCAGCCCTACGACGAGAGCGGCCGGCGCGACGGTATTGATACTCTCATCACATCCCTCCGGAAAAACAACATTGCGCCAGGTTCTAATGTATTTGCAGAGCTTGGCAGCACCTGGCGCTTCCTCATGCGCGAGCCCGAGCAGGCTGCCCACGCCCTCGGCAAATTGATCCGTCATTGCGGGGAAAGCAATCTGCTGTGGGGCACCGACTCGATCTGGTACGGCTCGCCGCAGGACCAGATCCAGGCCTTCAGGACCTTCCAGATCGCGCCGCAGCTGCGCGAGCGCTTCGGCTATGCCGAGATCACGCCTTCGGTGCGCGCCAAGATCTTCGGGCTGAATGCGGCCAAGGTCTATGGCCTGAGCCCGGACGAAGTCCGGAAATACGCGCGCTCCGATTCAATCCATCAGAGGAAAGTCGCATATCAGGAGCGACCCGAGCCCCACTTCCTCACCTACGGACCGAAGACCCGACGCGAGTTCCTGCGCCTCGCTCCCCTGTGAAGGGGGAGCGACCCCGCTATTCAACTGCAGTCCGGAGCTCCACGGTCGTCTCGCGCAAGCGAGTGGCCATGTGCAGCGCGAGATTGAACAGGAGCTTCGCGTACAGCGACGGCGCTTCCTGCGCCATGCGCTCGAGCATCGGGCGGTCCAGCGCATGGAGCACCGTCCGGCCTTCGCACACTGCTTCTGCGGAGCGCGGCTGGTTTTGCAGCACGGCCATTTCGCCGAAGACGAGCCCCGGGCTGTAGGTGGAAAGCCGCCGCGTGCGCGGCGGGTTCAGCAACTGGATGCGCAGCGTCACCGCGCCCTGGGCGAGCAGGTACATGGCAGTGGGTGCCGCGCCCTCCGTGAACACCAGCGCGCCCCCGGGATATCTCTCGCGGCGCAGATAGCGCGCGAGCGTGGCAGTCTCGTCCGGCGACATGCCCGCGCACAGCTCCATCTGCGCGAGCGGGAGCTCCTCGGCATCGCGCTGCTCGGGCCAGCGGCGCTCGAGGATTCGGTTCTCCGTGTCCTCGAGCGCCGCGTCGAGGTCCGCGAACCACGCCTGCTCGGGAACGATGCGCGTCACGCCGGCGAGATCGAGGACGCGGCCAAAGCGCCCGCCGGGCCGCACTTCGGCGAGCGCTACGCGGGTGCCGTTGTCGCGCAGCCGCGCGAAGGTCTGCATCAGCACGAACGCGCCCGTGGTATCGATCTCGGATACGCGGCTCATGTCGACGATCAGGTGCTTGCGTCCGCCGGCGAGGCTCTCGAGCTCCCTGCCGCAACGATCGGCGGTGCCGAAGAATACGGGTCCCTCCATCTCCACCACGAGCAGCTCGCGACCATGCTCCTGAAGGAAGGCGCGCTGCACCTCGGGACGCACGCGAAGCGCGGCACGGGAAATGCCGTCGTAGCTTCCGCGGATCGGCACGCCACTGGTGTTGTGCACATACAGGAACACCATTCCGGCGATTCCCACCAGGATCGCCGGCACCGTGCCAAGCGCGAGCGTGACGAGCATGACCAGCAGGCCGACCGCAATATCCGCGCGCGGATTCCCCGCGAGGCGCCGCGCCCATGCCGCCGCAACGTCCCAGCCGACCACCGCGAGCACGCCGGCCCAGGCAGCGAGCGGCAGCCAGAAGAGCAGCGGCGCTGCGGCGAGGCCGACTCCCCCGATCAGGAGGCCGTTCACCGCGACCGAGAGGCGCGTGCGCCCGCCGGCGCTGTAATTGGTCACGCCGCGAAACGGCGCGGCGGCGCTCGCCACGCCGCCCGCCACTGCTATGGCGATGTTCGAGATTCCCTGGCCGATCAGCTCGCGCCGGCTGTCGTAGCGCGTATTGCTGGTGATTGCCAGAACTGAGGAGGAAAGCAGCGTCTCCAGCGATCCCACGAAGGCGAGCGTCAGCGTAGCAGGCAGCAGATCGATCAGCACCGAGAAGGTGCGGCTATCGAGCACCACGACCTTGGGGACTTCCCAAGGCAGCAGCGGAAAGCTGCCGTTGACCAGGTCCCAGGGGACCGGCCCGACGCGCAAGGCGGAGGGCGCGAGCGCGTAGTGCAGCGAAGTGCCGGCGAGCATCGCCACCACCGGCGCCGGCCACTTCGTCAGGTGCTTGCGCACATGTACCAGCGTGGCAATGGTAACCAGGCCGACGAGCAGCGCCCCGGGCCGCATGGCCGGGAGCTGGTGTATCGCGCTCCACCAGTCGCCGGAACCTGGCGCTCCGAGCAGCGCCGGAATTTGCGGTAGGGCCACCAGAATGCCCAGCCCGACCATGAAGCCGGAGATCACCGGGTAGGGAAGGAAGCGCAGCGCGTTGCCCATGCCAAGCACGCCAAAGGCGATCTGGATCGCGCCGGCCATCATCAGGCAAACCAGGAGCACACCGAGCACGCGCGGACCTTGCGCCGCGCCGGCGTCACCCAATGCGGGGTGTGCAAGCGCCAGCGCGACGATGCTGGCCGTCAGCACCGAGACCGAGCCCCGGGGGCCGCTGATCTGGAAGGGCGTGCCGCCGATCACGACCAGGCCGGCGACGAGCGCGGTGACCAGGCCGGCGAGCATGCCGTGCCCGACGTAACCCGGGCCGAGCGGCGCAAAGGCCAGCATCGCCGCGGTGACCGCGTAAGGCAGCCCTACGATCGCGCTCGCCAAGCCCCCGCGAAGATCGCCAGCTAGATTGGGAAAACGCGTCCGGAGGCTCACTCCGGCGGGGCGACCTTGACCTCGCCGGCGAGCCCGGCCTTGTCGATCGCGCGCTGCACCTCGCCCGATTTCTTCGCGTCCTCGACGAAGGCCGCGACGTATTGAGCGGCGGCGGGCCGGTTCTTCGGCAGCGCGAACGCGAGCCGCAGGCCCGAGAACGCGTCGTCGAGGAGGCGCGATCCGGGCAGCGTCTGCGCCCGCGTGCGCAGGATGAAGCGGTTCTGCGCGTAGCCCTCGGCCTTTCCGTCGCGCATGAAGCCGAAGGCTTCGTTCTCGTTGTCCGCCGCTAGGACCTTGGCGTTCTTCAATGTACGCTCGAGGATCATGAGCGGCGCCGCGTTCTTCACCGCCGCGACGCGCATGCCCGGCTTGTCGAAGTCGGCCATGGTGCGCGCGCTCGAGCCCGGCGGCACGAGGATGGTGAGGAAGCCGTCGGCGGCCAAATGGGCCGGCGCGAAGTCCACCAAGTTGCGGCGCGCCGGGTCGATCGCGACGACCGCGACGTCCCAGGTGTTCGTGGCAGCGTCTGCCATCAGTTGCGGGATCGCCGGATAGTCGACGATCCGCGCCGGCACTCCGGCGCTCGCCGCGAGCGCGCGGCCGAGGTCGACCGTGGTGCCCTTTACCTCGCCGCTCGACGCGTCCTTCGCGCCGATGATGGGATTCGACGTCAGCACCGCGACGCGCAGCGTCCCGGACGGCGCGAGCTGCGCCTTGGCCTCCGGCGAGGGCGCCGGCGGCGTCTGCGCGCAGCCGGCCGCGACGGCCAGCGTGCCGAGCAATGCGATTGCTTTCATGGGTCCTCCTCTCCCTGCATTGTAAAATCAAACCCATGCTCTATGACCTCGTGTTGCGGGGCGGCCGAGTCATCGACCCGGCCCAGAGCCTCGACGGCGCCTACGACGTCGCGATCCGGGAGGGGCGCATCGCCGCGGTGCTGCCGTCGATCGCGCCTTCCAGCGCCCGTGAATCCATCGACGTCTCCGGGAAGCTCGTGCTGCCCGGGCTGATCGACACGCACGCGCACGTGTTCCAGTATGTCACCGGCCGCTTCGGCCTCGAGGCCGACCTCTGCGGCGTGCGCTCGGGCGTGACGACGCTCGTCGACCAGGGTGGGCCCTCGTGCATGACGCTCCCCGCGTTCCGCGAGTTCGTGGTGCAGGCGAAGCGAAGCCGCGTGGTGACGTTTCTCTCCGCCTACCTCGTGGGCGGCATGGAGGGCCACTTCTATCCCAACCTCTACCGGCCCGATTGCATCGACGTCGACGCGACGGTCAAGTCGGCGAGCGAGAACCGCGACATCGTGAAGGGGTTCAAGGCGCACGCCGAGCTCGGCGGCTTCGCGCGCTGGGGCATCGAGTCGATCCGCCTCTCGGCCGAGATCGGAAAGCAGGCAAACCTGCCGGTCTACATCCACTTCGGCCAGCTCTGGGGGCTGCCGGAGTCCGGTGACAACGGCGTCGACCCCGACACCATCCTCGAGCAGGTGGTGCCGCTCCTGAAGCCCGGCGACATCCTCGCGCATCCGTTCACCCGCCATCCTGGCGGTTTCGTGAACCGCGAGGGAAGAGTGCACCCGATCGTCGAGGAAGCGCTCGCGCGCGGCCTCAAGACCGACGTCGGCCACGGCTCGCACTTCAGCTATCGCATGGCGCGCATCGCGCTCGACGCCGGCATCGTGCCCGACACGCTCGGCGCCGACATGCACGGCTACAACACGCGCGTGCCCGCGCCCCGGGGAACGCCGAGCGAGCATCCCGACAAGGAGCACATGTTCTTCGGCCAGACGCGCTTCTCGCTCGTCTCGGCGATGACCTCGATGCTCGCGCTCGGCCTGCGCCTCGAGGCGATCGTGCCGATGGTCACCACCCACCCGGCGAAGATGCTCGGCCTGCAGGGCGAGATCGGCAATCTGAAGCCCGGTGTCGCCGCCGACGTGAGCGTGCTGCACGACGAGCGCGGCCGCTGGACCCTGCGCGACAACGAAGGCAACACCGTGCGCACCGAGCGCATGCTGCGGCCGCATTTCTGCCTGCGCGCCGGCGCGCGCCACGACGCGGACGCCTCGATCCTGCCGCCGCTCGCGGAAGCGGCGTGACCGGGAAGGGCGTCGGTGCGCGGCTTCCGCGCAAGGAAGACCGGCGCTTTCTGCTGGGGCAAGGCGAGTACGTCGCCAACATCCGGCTCCCCGGAATGCTGGAGGTCGCCTTCGTGCGATCCCCCATGGCACACGGCAGGATCCAGGCAATCAAGAAGCCCTCCGGCTTGGAGAGCCTGGTCTTCACCGCCGAGGATCTGGACGGCGTCAAGCCGATTCGCGCCGTTTCCGCGCTGAAAGGCTTCAAGCCCTCCGAGCAGCCGATTCTCGCGCGCGACAAGGTGCGCCAGGTCGGCGAGCTGGTGGCGATGTGCGTCGCGCAAACGCGGGCCGAGTCGGAAGACCTCGCCGACCTGACTGAAATCTCCCTCGAAGAGCTTCCCGCCGTCGTCGACATGCTGGAAGCGAGGCTCAACCCGCCGGCGCTGGTGCACGAGGACTGGGGCGACAACGTCTTTCTCGAATCTCTCGTAGACGACGATCTCTCTTCCATCCAGAGAGAAGCAAAAGTCCAGATCAAAAGACAGATTCGGACGGCGCGCCAGCACATGTCGCCGATGGAAGGCCGCGGCGTGGTGTGCGAGTGGAACCGGCGGCTCGGGCAGCTCGTGATGTACAGCGCGGCGCAGATGCCGCACATCAACCGCGCCGGCCTCGCCGAGTGCCTCGGCATCGACCAGGGCTCGATCCGCGTGGTCGCGCCCGACGTCGGCGGCGGCTTCGGCTACAAGGGCATCCTGCTGCCCGAAGAGGTGGCCCTCGCGTGGCTGTGCCGGCGCCTGGGACGCCCTGTGCGCTGGATCGAGGACCGGCGCGAGCAGCTCTCGGCGAACGCGAACTGCCGCGAGCACCACTACGACCTCACGCTGTACGCCGACGCAGGAGGGAAGATCCTCGGCATCGACTGCGAGGCGACGGTCGACTCCGGCGCGTATTCCTCCTACCCGTTCTCGGCCTGCCTCGAGGCCGCGCAGGTGGGGTCGATCCTGCCCGGGCCGTACAAGATGGACCGCTACCGCTGCCGCACCTGGTCGGTAGCGACGAACAAGGCGCCGATCCTGCCCTATCGCGGCGTGGCGCGCACCGGCGTGTGCTTCGCGCTCGAGCTGATGATCGACGCCGCCGCGCGCGAGCTCGGCATCGAGCCTCACGAGATGCGGCTCGCGAACCTGGTGCAGCCCTCCGAGATGCCGTTCAACAACATCACCAAGAAGCACTTCGACAGCGGCGACTATCCCGAGGCGGTCAGGCGCGCGGCCGACATGATTGGCCTTACGAAGATTCGAGAAAGGCAAAAAAATAAGGAAAAAAGCGAGCGCCGCATCGGCGTTGGCTTTTCGATCTACTGCGAGCAGGCCGCGCACGGCACCTCGGTGTACTACGGCTGGGGCATCCCGATGGTGCCGGGCTACGAGCAGTGCGCGGCGCGGCTCACGCCCGACGGCGTGCTCGAGCTGCGCATCGGCGCGCACTCGCACGGCCAGGGCATGGAGACCACGCTGGCGCAGGTCGCCAATACGATCCTTGGAATCGACCCTGACAGTGTCCGTTTGATCCATGGAGATACGGCCTTGACGCCCTACTCCACCGGCACCTGGGGCTCGCGCAGCATGGTGATGTCGGGCGGCGCGGTAGCGGCGGCGTGCGATGCGATCGGCGCCCGGGTCAAAGCCATCGCTTCCAAGCTTTTGGAAGTTGCGGCCGCGGACCTCACGCTCGATTCAGGTTTTGTTTGTGTAGCTGGCACCGACCGTAGGCTAAGCCTGGCGGAAGTCGCGCACGTCTGGTATCGCAAGCCACAGCTCTTGCCAGCCGACGTCGATCCAGCGGGCCTCGAAACGACCGCGGGCTACAAGGCCAAGGTCGACACCGGCACCTTCAGCTACGCCTGCCACGCGGCGGCGGTCGCGGTCGACACCGAGACCGGCCACGTCGAGATTCTCGACTACGTGATCGTCGAGGACGGCGGCACGCTGGTGAATCCGATGATCGCCGACGGCCAGGTGTACGGCGGCACGGCGCAGGGCGTGGGCACCGCGCTCTACGAGGAGATGCCGTTCGACGCGCAGGGCCAGCCGCTCGCGACCACGCTCGCCGACTACCTGCTGCCGAGCGCCACCGAAGTGCCCGCGATGCGCATCGACCACCTGGAGACGTCCTCGCCCTACACCCGCTTCGGCCAGAAAGGCATCGGCGAAGGCGGCGCCATCGCGCCGCCTTCGGCGATCGCCAACGCGGTGAACGACGCGCTGGCGCCGCTCGGCGTCGAGATCACCGAGTCGCCGCTCACGCCGCGGCGCATCGTCGAAGCGCTCCTGAAGGTGGGCCAATGAGGGCAGGCCAATGAAAGCGCCCGCCTTTGACTACGCGCGACCGAGGGACGTGGCGGAAGCGGTCAAGCTCCTCGCCGAAGGAGGCAGGCCCGCCGCCGGGACGCAGTCTCTCGGTCCGATGCTCAACCTGCGCGTGGCGCATCCGACGCTGCTGGTCGATCTCCGGGGAATCGAAGAGCTTCGTTCCGTTTCAGAAGGCGAGAGCGCCGTTACGCTCGGCGCCTGCATCACGCACGCGCAGATCGAAGACCGCAAGGTTCCCGACCCGACCGGCGGGATGATGCCCTCGGTGGCCGCCTCCATCGCCTATCGCGCGGTGCGCAACCGCGGCACGATCGGCGGCAGCCTCGCCCACGCCGACCCGGCGGCGGATTGGCCCACCGCGCTCACGCTCCTGAATGCGGTTGTTCTGATCGAGGGTTCCAAGGGCAAACGCGAAACGCCGGTCGAGTCCTTCGTCACCGGGATCTTCACCACCGTCCTCGCGCCCGACGAGCTCGTCGTGGCGCTGCGCATTCCGAAGCGCTCGCGGCGAGCGCGCTACGGCTACTGGAAGTTCTGCCGCAAGGCGGGCGAGTTCGCGAACGCGATCGGCGCGGTGCTGGACGACCCGGAGACGAACGAGTCGCGCGCGGTGATGGGCGCGCTCTCCGGTCCGCCACGTCTCGTGAAGGACGCAAGGACCTTCGAGGACGCTGTAATGACTTTCAATGCTGCGCACACCGGCGAGGATGCCTATTCGCGCCGGCTCCATACGGTGGCGCTCAAGCGGGCGTTCGCACAGATCCAATAGGATTTTTTCATGCTTCGACTTCTTCTTCTCACAGCGCTCCTGCTCGCTCCCCCTGTTTCAAAAGCCCAATCCTGGCCGCAGAAGCCGGTGCGGGTGATCGTGCCGTTCGCGCCCGGAGGCGCCTCCGACCTGATGCCGCGCCTCGTCGGCGAGAAGCTCACCGCGATCTGGGGCCAGCCGGTGGTGATCGAGAACCGCCCCGGCGCCGCCGGCAACATCGGCATGGAGGCCGGCGCCAAGTCGCCGCCCGACGGCTACACGCTGCTCGCCGCGCCGAACGGCAACCTGGTGGTCAACCCGCACATGTATTCGAAGCTCGCCTACGACGTGTTCAAGGACCTCGCGCCGGTGACGCGCATCGCGGCGGTGCAGAACGTGCTGGTGATCAATGCCGAAGTGCCGGCGAGCTCGATGAAGGAATTCATCGCGCTCGCCCGCGCCAAGCCGGGCGCGCTCAATTTCGGCTCGCCGGGCAACGGCAGCCAGGCGCACGTCGGCGTCGAGCTCCTGAAGATGCAGCTCGGCCTCGACCTCGTTCACCTGCCCTACCAGGGCGTCGGCCCCGCGATGAAGGACCTGCTCGGCGGACGCCTGCAGCTCATGCTCGCGCAGGTGCCCTCGGCGCTGCCGCAGATCAAGTCGGGGAAGCTGCGGGCCCTGGGCGTGGCGAGCCCCACGCCGCTCGCGACATTGCCGGACGTGCCGACGATCGCCGCCGCGGCCGGCATCCCGGGCTACGAGGCAGTGTCCTGGTATGCGCTCATGGCGCCGATCGGGGTTTCGCAGGAAATCATCACCAAGGCCTACGTCGATATTGCGAAAGTCCTGCAGATGCCCGACGTGCGTGAGCGCCTGGCCGGGATGGGCGCCGAACCCTCGGGCGAGACGCCCGCCGACCTCGCAAAGCGAATCAAGATCGAATACGACCGGTGGGGCGAAGTCGTGCGTAAGGCAAACATAAAAGCAGATTGATGCTGGCGAACGCGCGCATGTATTCCGTGACGCCGGCAGCGGCGGAGGCCTGGCGCGCGGTGATCGGCTGGGCGGCGCGCGAGGCCGAAGTGCCGGTCGAGTTCGTCGAGCACGGGCCGCCCAAGCTCCTCTCAGAGCTCTGGGCGCGCGACGACCTCGGCGTGGTGCAGATGTGCGGCCTGCCGGCATCGCTGCGCAAGCCGGCGCCGACCATCCTCGCCGCGCCGCAGCCGAGCCTGCCGCGCTACCAGGGGAAGGCGATCTACATGAGCGACATCGCGGTGCGGGCCGACGCGCCGTTCCACACGCTCGAGGACACCTTCGGCGGCGTCGCCGGCTACACCCTCAAGGACTCGCAGTCGGGTTACTTCGCGTTCCGCAGCCTCCTCCTTACGAAGTACCCGCACGCGAAGTACCGCCAGGTCGTCGGGGGTCTCCTCAATCCTCGCGGCGTTATTCAGGCTCTTGTCGATAACAAAATCGACGTGGGGCCGCTCGACGGCTATGTCTTCGACCTCCTATGCGCCGGCGACCCGAAGCTCGCCTCGCGGGTGCGCGTCGTCGCCGTCACCGATCCGACGCCGATGCCGCCGCTGGCTGCAACTGCATCCCTAACAGACAGCCAAACAGAAAAACTCAGATCGGCGTTCCTGGCGGTTCACGAAGAAGGATCCCTGGACAAAGCTCGCCAGGCGCTACTTATCGAAAAATTTGTCGTGCCGGAGCTCTCTGTCTACGACGAAACGAAGCGCCGCGCCGAGCGCGTGGAGCGCGCCGATCCATGGCCCTGACGCGCGTGCGCATGACCGTGAACGGCCAGCCGGTGGACGAGCAGGTCGAGCCGCGCACGCATCTCGCGGACTTCCTGCGCGAGAGCGGCGGGCTCACCGGGACGAACCTCGGCTGCGAGCACGGCGTATGCGGCGCCTGCACGCTCGAGATCGACGGCGCCCCGGCGCGCTCGTGCATCACCTTCGCGGCGGCCTGCGAAGGCGCCACCGTGCGCACCATCGAGGGCTTCGCCGAAGATCCCGTAATGGCCGAGCTGCGCGCAGCGTTTACCGCCGAGCACGCGCTGCAGTGCGGCTACTGCACCCCCGGCATGCTCGTCACCGCGCGCGACATCGTCATGCGCCTCCCGGATGCAGACGAGACGCGCATCCGCCGCGAGCTGTCGGGCAATCTCTGCCGCTGCACCGGCTACGTGGGCATCGTGCGCGCCATCCAGAGGGTGTTGGCGGCGCGGCGGGGTTAGCGCGCGGGCACGCGATACTTCATCGTCCCGTGAAACATGGATGCTGCCCGCCGGGTATGATTCCTGTCCATACGCCGCCATGGAGGCTGGGATGAGCGATCTGGAGACCCTGCGCGATCTCAACCGGAACTACGTCCGGTCGGCCGAGCAATCGGACGTGCGCTGGTATGCCGAGAACCTGGCCGAGGACTTCCTGGCGAGCTTTGTCGACGGCTCGATCATCGACCGGGCGCAATTCCTGGCGCGGGCGGCGCGGCCTTACGCAGGCTCGAAGCCCGAGGCGCACGACGTGCGCATCCGGCTCCTTGGCGACATCGCATTGATCCACTCGGGGTTCAAGTACACCAAGCCCGACGGTACGCCGGGAAGCGGCCGTTACACCGACGTCTGGGCGCGCCGGGCGGAGCGATGGGTCTGCGTTTCCGCGCACTTCAACCGCTTCTGAGGAAGCCGCCATGCAGGACACCGCAGCAGACGATCTCGCAGCATTGGAACGGCTGAACGAGGGCTACATCCGCTCGGTCGGGACCTCGGACACCGGCTGGTTCGAGCAGAACCTGTCGGACGATTTCGTGAACAGCAATCCCGATGGCTCGCTCGTCGATCGGCCGGGCTTCCTCGCGCGGGTCGCGCAGCCGTGTCCGGTTTCGGAGTT
>Ga0105245_10000083_pt1 | contig 95318 bp, 89 predicted proteins | sample KBSM54metaG_FD_81523 | JGI IMG/M metagenome (GOLD analysis project Ga0105245, IMG submission 81523) | Miscanthus rhizosphere microbial communities from Kellogg Biological Station, Michigan, USA - KBS M5-4 metaG | ecosystem: Host-associated > Plants > Roots > Rhizosphere > Soil | place... | reverse complement strand
GCCGACGGTTACATCAAGGACCCGCCGATCGAGGAGCTCGCCGCCGACATGGGCGTCGATCCGATCATGTGCGAAGAGGTCCTGGAGAAGATCCAGACGTTCGATCCGACCGGCGTCGGTGCGCGCTCGCTCGCCGAGTGCATGCTGATCCAGTGCGTCGCGGCAGGTCAGGACGACGACCTGTGCGTGAAGATGATCCGCAGCCACCTCGGCAACCTCGAAAAGAAGAACTACCAGGCGATCGCGCGAGATCTAAAAGCGCCGCTCGAAGAGGTCTACGAGGCCGCGAAGGTCATCATGGACTTCGACCCGCGCCCGGGTCGCCAGTACTCGTCGGACGATCCGCACTACGTCACGCCCGACGTCTACATCCACAAGGTCGGCGACAAGTACTTCGTCGTGCCGAACGACGACGGTCTGCCGAAGCTGAAGATCAGCGGGTTCTACAAGAACGCCATGGGCTCGGGCGCCGCGAGCAAGGATTACGTACAGGACAAGCTGCGCTCGGCGCAGTGGTTGATCCGGTCGATCCAGCAGCGCCAGCGCACGATCATCAAGGTCGCCGAGTCGATCCTGAAGTTCCAGCGCGAGTTCTTCGACAAGGGCATCGCCCACCTGAAGCCGCTGATCCTTCGCGATGTCGCCGAGGACATCGGCATGCACGAGTCGACGGTGTCGCGCGTGACGACGTCGAAATACGTCCACACGCCGCAGGGCATCTTCGAGCTCAAGTTCTTCTTCAACAGCGGCATCTCGCGCACGAACGGCGAAGACCTCGCGTCGCAGGCCGTGAAGTCGAAGATCAAAGAGCTGGTCGATGGCGAGGACGTGAAGCGCCCGCACTCGGATCAGAAGATCGTCGAGCTCCTCAAGAAGGGCGGCATCGACATCGCCCGCCGCACGGTCGCGAAGTATCGCGAGCAGCTCGGCATCCTCAGCTCGAGCAAGCGCAAGCAAGTGTTCTAGACCGGCTTTCGGTAGGGGAGAAACGTACGTCGTTTCTCTGTGACGAACCGGTGATCGAAAAGGACCATCGGCGCTAGAATCGAGACGAACCATCTTTGGAGGCGCTCGATGCAATTCGCGGTGACGTTCCGTCACATGGAACCGACCGATGCACTGAAGAGCTACGCGCGAGAGCGCATGGAACGAGTGAAGAAGTACCTTCCCGATCCGATCGCGTGTCACGTCGTCCTCAGTACCGAGCGCCATAACCACCGTATCGACGTCAGCTTCCAGCTCCATAACGGGCTGTCGATCGCCGGTCACGAGACGACCGAGAACATGTACAGCTCGATCGACCTCGTGATCGCGAAGATCGAGCGCCAGGTCCGGAAGTACAAGGGCAAGCTCGAGGGCATGAAGGCCCGGCCGCACGGCGTGCAGGCGCTGCCGTGGTCGCACTCGATCATCGACGAGGCGTTCGTCCACGCGGAAGGCCAGGCGACCCCGACGAACGGCAACGGTCATGCCGAGGTCGCACCGGCGCCGTCGTTCACGGTCGTCAAGACCGAGAAGTTCCACGCGCAGCCGATGTCGGTCTCCGACGCGTGCGTCCAGCTGAACCTCTTGAACGAGCCTTTCCTCGTGTTCCGGCTCGATGGCAACGACGGCCGCGTCGCCGTTGTCTACAAGCGCGAGGACGGCAGCTACGGCTTGATCGAGACGCCCACAGCGTCTTGATTCTCTGTAGCCGTGGTAGTTTAAAGCTCGGCGCATGAAGATCGTCGACCTGATCAAGCGCGACATGGTTGTGCCCGCGCTCGAGGCGACCGAGAAGAAAGCGATTCTCGAGGAGCTCGCCGCGTATATGGCGGCTCATCACAATCGCATCGATCGGGCGACGCTCTCTCGCGTCCTCGTGGAGCGCGAACAGCTCGCTTCGACGGCGATCGGCGAAGGTGTCGCCATCCCGCACGGCAAGCTCGGCGCCGTGGGCGAGATCGTCGCCTGCCTCGGCCGGGCGCCCACCGGCGTCGATTTCGACTCGATGGACGGCCAGCCGACGTACCTATTTTTCGTGCTCGTCGCACCGGAGTCGTCGACGGGCGCGCACCTGAAGGCCCTCGCGCGGATCAGCCGCGTGTTCAAGGACCCGGAGTTCCGCCGCCGCCTGCTCGCCGCGCCGGATGCCGAGACGATGTACAACGTAGTCGCCGACGAGGACGCCAAGTACTAGTGGCGCTCTCCATCGCTGAGCTACTCGGCCGGGCTGAGCTCGGTGTGATCGCGGTGGCGGGGCAGGCGGGGCTCGTGCGAACGACGAGTGTTCCGCGAATCCAGAAGCCGGGGCTCGCGTTGACGGGCTGGCCCGAGCAGCTCCACGACGGTCGCGTCCTCGTGATCGGCGGCACCGAGATCGACTACCTGCGCGAGAACGAGCAGGCGCGCACCGTCGGGATCAAGACGATCTTCGCGTCGGACCCGGCGTGCATCGTCGTGTGCCGCGGTCAGCACCCGCCGCCCGAGCTGACCGAGGCCGCCGAGCGCGCCGGGGTGCCCGTGCTCGTGTCGTCGCTGGCGACCGCGGACTTCATCGCGCTCGTCACCGCGTGGATGGCCGACCGGCTCGCGCCCACGACCCAGCTCCACGGCGTGCTGATGGACGTGCTCGGCATCGGCGTGCTGATGGTCGGCAAGAGCGGCATCGGCAAGAGCGAGACCGCGCTCGACCTGATCGTGCGCGGCCACCGGCTCGTCGCCGACGACGTGATCCTCGTTCGCCGCCACAACGGTCAGCTCGCGGGCCGTGGCGCCGGGATCCTCGGTCACCACATGGAGATCCGCGGCCTCGGCATCATCAACATCAAGGACCTGTTCGGTATCTCTGCGGTCCGCGAAGGCAAGGTCGTCGAGCTGCTCGTCGAGCTCCACGAGTGGGATGCCGCGGTCGAGTACGACCGGCTCGGCTTCGACGACGAGGTCGAGCACTTGCTCGAGGTCGCCGTGCCGAAGCTGAAGCTGCCGGTGCGGCCGGGCCGCAACATCGCGACGCTGATCGAGGTCGCGGCGCGCAACCAGCTGTTGAAGGCGCAGGGCATTCACTCGGCGCGCGCGTTTCGCGATCACCTGGAGCGCGAGGCGGGCCTCGCGCGCGAGCGGTCCGCAGCGCTAACTTCCGTGGACGCGGTGGAGTGAGCCGTGCAGATCGTGATCGTCACGGGGTTGAGCGGAGCCGGCAAGAGCACGGCGCTGCGGGCGTTGGAGGATATCGAGTTCACGTGCGTCGATAACATCCCGGTTCCACTCGTCACCCAGATGGTCGATCACCTCGCGCACGAGGGCGACCGCGACAAGCTCGCGATCGCGCTCGACGCGCGCCAGCGCAAGAACCTGCCGGCGTGGCACGAAACGATCGCGAAGCTCCGCGGCTCGGGCCATCGCCTCGAGGTCATGTTCCTCGACGCGAGCGAAGAGGTGTTGCTGCGCCGGTTCTCGGAGACCCGCCGCCGCCATCCGCTCTCCGGCGACGATCTATCCGAGGGCGTGCGCCGCGATCGCGAGGTCATGAACGACCTCCGCGACGGTGCCGCGATCGTCGATACGACGAACCTCAACATGCACCAGCTGAAGGCGATCATTCAGGATCGCTACGGCGGGACCGGAAAGCTCGCGGTGACGTTCGTGTCGTTCGGCTTCAAGCACGGCCTGCCGCTCGAGTTCAACACGGTGTTCGACGTCCGGTTTCTACCGAACCCGTACTTCGAGCCGAGCCTCACGCACCTCGACGGTCGTGATCCCGAGGTCGCGAAATTCGTGTTCGGTCCCGATGGTTCGGAGTTCGTGCGTCAGGTCGAGAGCCTCTTGCGGTTCCAGCTCCCGCAGTTCCAAAAAGAGGGCAAGCTCTACGTCACCGTGTGCGTCGGCTGCACCGGTGGTCGCCATCGCTCGGTTGCCGTTGTCGAGGAATTGCGCCGCAGGCTCGGCAGCGAGTGGGACATCCTGGTCCGCCACCGCGATGTCGATCGCGATGTCGCGCACCGCGAGGAGAGGTCGCGCTGATGCCGGATACCGCTGCGCAGACCGTCATGATCACGAACGAGCGCGGGCTCCACGCCCGAGCGGCGACGAAGCTCGTCCAGCTCGCGGCGAAGTACCCCTGCGAGGTTCTCCTCGAGAAGGATGGCCACGAGGTCAACGGCAAGAGCATCATGGGCGTGCTGATGCTCGTCGCGAGCAAAGGCACGACGCTCACCGTCAAGGCCAAGGGCGACAAGGCCGCCGAAGCAGTCTCCGAGATCGTGAAGTTGATCAACGACAAGTTCGGCGAGGACATCTAGTTGTCCGAGCCGCGTCCGGAGATCCGGAGGATCGGGCTCGGCGTGTCGTCGGGCATCGCATTCGGACGCGCCTACCTGATCGGCCGCGACACGCTGAAGGCGCCGCGCCATCACATGGAGCTCGAGGATCTCGATACCGAGATCGCGCGGCTCTACAAAGCGATCGCGCTCAGCGACAAGCAGCTCGCGAAGATCAAGGAGAAGCTCGCCTCGGAGAACGAGAGCGACTACCACATCATCACCGCGCACCAGATGATGCTCCACGACGAGCACATGGTCGGCGCGGCCGTCGAGTACATCAAGGAAGACAAGATCAACGCGGAGTGGGCGCTGCGCCGTGCGGTCGACGACATCCGCGGCGTGTTCGACTCGATCGAGGACCCGTACCTCCGCGAGCGCAAGAGCGACGTCGAGTTCGTGTTCGAGCGGGTGCTGCGCAACTTGCTCGGCCGCGCGACCGGTCCGCTCGCTCCGCCGCCCGATGCCGTCGTCGTCGCGTACGACCTGTCGCCCGCGGATACCGCGCAGCTTCACAAGGCCGCGGTGTCGGGGTTGATCACGGATGCGGGCGGCAAGACGTCGCACACCGCGATCATCGCGCGCGCGCACGAAATCCCGGCGGTCGTCGGCCTCGAGGACATCACCGAGGTCGTCGAGACCGATGACTTCCTCGTGATCGACGGCGCGACCGGCGTCGTGATCGTGAACCCGTCGCCGGCGACGGTCGCCGAGTATCGCGAGGAGCAGCGCCGCCAGGTCGCGCAGGGCATGCACCTGCACGCGATGAAGGATCTGCCCGCGCAGCTGCGCGACGGCACCGACATCACGCTGTCCGCGAACATCGACGGTCCCGACGAGATCGAGGACGCGCTCGACTACGGCGCGCAGGGCGTCGGCCTGTTCCGGACCGAGTACCTCTACATGCACGGCGATCTCCCCGACGAGGAGATGCACTACCAGACCGCGGTGAAGGTGATCGAGAAGCTGCGTGGCCGGCCGGCGACGATCCGCACGTTCGATCTCGGCGCCGACAAGCTCGCGAAGTTCGTCGAAGAGGCCGACCTCGACGAGGCGAATCCGGCGCTCGGCCTGCGCTCGATCCGGCTGTGCCTGTCGGACCTCGGCAAGGATCTGTTTCGCAGCCAGCTACGAGGGCTACTCCGCGCGTCGAAGCACGGCACGATCAAGCTGATGTTCCCGATGATCTCGGGCGTCTCGGAGCTCCGCGCGGTCAAGGTCATCGTCGACGACGTCAAGCTCGAGCTCCGTGAGCAGGGGCACGACTTCGACGAGAACATCAAGCTCGGCATCATGATCGAGATGCCGTCGGCGGCGCTGACCGCGGACCTCCTCGCGAAGGAGTGCGACTTCTTCTCGATCGGCACGAACGACCTCATCCAGTACACGATGGCCGTCGATCGCGTGAACGAGTACGTCTCGTACCTCTACGAGCCGCTCCACCCCGCGCTGTTGCGGTTGATCGGCATGGTCGTCGATGCCGCGAAGGCCGCGGGCATTCCGGTCACGGTGTGCGGTGAGATGGCGGGCGAGCCGATGATCGCGTCGGTGCTCGTCGGCCTCGGCATTCGCGACCTGTCGATGAGCGCGGTGTCGATTCCCGAAGTCAAAGACGCCGTCCGCCACATGGCGGCCGAGGACACCCAGCGCCTGGTGTCGCGCGTGAAGACGGTCGCGACGTCGGCCGAGGTTCGCGCCATCGTCAGCGCGTACATGTTTGGAATCTCGGCACCGCCGCCTGCGAAGAAGGCCGGCCCGTGAAGCTTTGGTGCGTGGTGGGCCTCGTGCTCGCTGCGCTGGGCGTCGCACACGCCGGTGACCCGACGCGGGTCTACAAGTCGGTCGAGACCGATCACTTCCGGATCTACTACTGGGAGCCACTCGACGATGTCGCCCGCCGGGTCGGCGTCGTCGCGGAGCGCGCGCATCGCGTGCTGTCGCCCGCCCTCGGCAAGGTGCCGACCGAGAAGACGCTGATCTTCATCGCCGACGACACCGATTCGGCGAACGGATTCGCGACGACGCTGCCGCGCAACATGATCCAGCTGTACGCGACCGGCCCGGAAGGCTTCTCCGAGCTCGACGATCACGACGATTGGCTCTACGGCCTCGTCGCGCACGAGTACACGCACATCCTGCACCTCGACACGTACGACGGCCTGCCGACGATCTACAACTCGATCTTCGGCAAGACCTGGGCGCCGAACCAGATCATGCCGCCGTGGATCATCGAGGGCATCGCGGTCTACGAGGAGTCGAAACGGTCCGCGGGCGGCCGCGATCGCGGCACCCGGTTCGATTCGTTCATCCGGATCGCGCGCCACACCGGCAAGGACCTCCGGCTCGACGAGGTCACGGGCTCGCCGCGTCAGTTCCCGCGCGGCAACGCGCGGTACGTCTACGGCTCGCACTTCATTCGCTACATCTTCGACCGGTTCGGCGACGACAAGCTGCGCGAGATGTCGCACGTGTCGGGCTCGTACCCGATCCCGTTCGCGGTCAACCGCCAGATCGCGAAGGTCGTCGGCAAGCCATTCACCGAGCTCTACGACGATTGGAAGAACTACCTCCGCGATCGCTACGGCATGGAGGAGATGGCGGCACAGCGGCGCGGACTGCGGCTCGGCCGGCCGCTGACCCACGCGTCGGAGTCGCAACTCCTCCCGCATTACTCCGCCGACGGCAAGGAACTGTTCTGGCTCCAGTACGACGGCTACTCGCTACCGATGGTGCGTGCGATGCCGGTCGGCGGCGACGTCGCGCAGGCGCACGACGTCGTCCAGATCGACGCGATGGGCCCGTTCGACGTCCAGCCCGATAACTCGATCGTCTACGAGCAAGGGCGCCAGTACCGGCGCGATTACTCGTACGAGGACGTGTTTCGCTGGGACGCGGCGACGAAGCAAACCGTGCGGATCACGACCGGCAAGCGCGCGCGCGATCCGGCGGTGTCGCCCGACGGGCGCCGCGTCGCATACTCGCGCAACGAGCACTCCCACAGCGTGCTCGCGATCCAGGAGCTCGCGCCCGGTGCCCCGGAATCGGTCGCGTACGAAGGCGAGCGCTACGAAGAGGTGTATCAGCCGGCGTGGTCGCCCGATGGCACGCGGATCGCGTTCTCGGCGTGGCGCACCCACGGCTATCGCGACATCCTGATCACCGAGCTCGCGTCGGGAAAGACGATCGCGGTGACCCACGATCGCGCGGTCGACATGTCGCCAGCGTGGGCGAAGGACGGCAAGACGCTGTTCTTCGATAGCGATCGCACCGGCATCTCGAACATCTACGCGTACGACCTCGAGCAGGGCTCGACCTGGCAGGTCACGAACGTGCTCGGCGGCGCCTTCCACGGCAAGCCTTCGCCCGACGGCGCGCGGCTCGCGTACGAGAACGCCGCACCGAACGGCGGCTACGACCTCTACGAGGTGAAGCTCGATCGCGATGCGTGGCTGCCCGCGCGCCCGTTCGTCGACGACAAGCCGGATCCGACCGTGATCCCCGACGACGAAGCGCCGGTGTCGCCGCCGCGGCCGTATCGCGCGATCGAGACCCTCGCGCCGCAGACCTGGACGCTCGCGGTCGATAGCGCGGCGCACTCCGCGAGTATCCAGACCGGTGGCGCCGATGTCGTCGGGCTGCACAACTACGCGCTCGCGATCGGCCTCGATGCCGACACCCACGACACGAACATCGGCGCGTCGTACGCGTACACCGGCTGGCGACCTTCGCTCCGGTTCTCCGGCGCGCGCACGCTCGTCGCGCGCGGCGGCTGGCGGATCGACGGCGTCAACAAGACGTACCTCGAGGAGGACTGGAGCGGCACGCTGTCGCTCGGGATCCCGCTCGAGCAGCGGCCGAGCTCGTCGTGGACGCTGTCGTTCGACTACGACACCGACTACTACCGGCTCGCGAAGGCGCCGACCGAGGTGCTCGATCCGAACATGCGGGTCGAGACCCATCCGCCGACGAACTACCTCCAGGCCGGCGTCGCCTCGCGGCTCGCCTTCTCCCGCGTCCGCGGCACGACGTTCGGGCTCGGCTCGCAGGACGGCTTCGACGCGAGCGTCTCGCTCCGGCTCGATCACCCGGCGTTCGGCGCGCAATATCGCAATGTCACCGTCAGCTACGGGTTCGACGCGTATCAGCGGCTGTGGGGAGTCTCGCCGGTGCTCGCGATTCGCCTCGTCGGTGCGATCCGCGCCGGCGATCGCGTGACGGCCGGTGGCTTCGCGCTCGGCGGCGTGCCGGCGCAGGACGTCGCGATGTCGATCGTCAACTCGGCGCGGAGCTCCGCGATCGGTTATTTGCACGGCTACGGGCCGCGCGCGGTGACCGGAAACGAGTATCACTTGCTCAACGTGGAGTACCGCCAGGAGCTGTGGAACGTCGAGCACGGGCTCGGCACGTTGCCGGTCTATCTCCGCCGCGTGCACCTCGCGGTGCAGAGCGACCTCGCGACCGCGTTCGACACCACGTTCAACGCGAGCGAGGACGTGCGCTGGTCGCTCGGTGGCGCGTTGCGGCTCGACGCGTACTTCGGCTACTTCGTTCCGGGCACGTTCGAGATCGGTTACTCGCACGGCATGATCCAAGCGGGGCGCGTCGACGAGACGTGGTTCCTGCTCACGGGGAGCCTGTGAAGCCCGAGACTCAGCTCGGCGGCGAGGTCGCGATCGAGGTCGCGCGCCAGCTCGCCGATCCGCTGCGCTCGATGCGCGAGAAGCTCGGCCAGGTCGTCGATCATCTCGAGCGCTACGTCGCGACCTCGACCGGACCGACGCCATATCCATGGCGCTCGCTCCAGACGCTGCGTCACGATCTCGCGGAGGCGTACCTCGAGCTCACGCACCTCACGCGTCGCGTCGACGAGCTCGACCAAGCGCTCGCGCCGCGGGAACCGCGCCCGTTCGAGGTCTCGCCGGCCGTCGACCTCGGCTTGCGGCTCACCGGTCACGAGCTCGGCCCGAACATCGAGCTGCTGTTCGATCTCGGCAACGTGCCGCAGGCGCGCGGGGTCGAAGGTCAGCTCGCGCTGCTCGTCGCGCAGCTCGTCGGCGTCTCGGCCGCGTCCGCGCGCGCGAGCGAGGGCAGCTCGTTGAGCGTGCGCGTGTCGTCCGAAGATCTGTTCGTGATCGTCACGATCGCCGACAACGGTGCCGGCAGTGATCGCGCAGGAGAGCTCGGCGAGCTCGCGCGGTCGATCGTCACGCCGTGGGGCGGCTTTGCGGACGCGGAGAGCGTTCCCGGCCGCGGCTGCAGTTTCGAGATCCGCCTACCGATCTAACCGCGCGGGCCTGCACAGAACGCGCAAACGCCGTGCACAAGTTGGCGTTGTAGACGATTCACGCGCGGCGCATCGTTCTGGCCATGAGGGCCATTGCACTGATCGCGGGTGTTGCCGTTGCGGCTTGTGGGCCGACGAAGACGGGTGGCAACGGGAACGGTGGCGGAGGTGATGGCGGTGGTGGCGGAGGCGGCGGTGGTGGTGGCGTGTACATGGACGCGCCCGTCGACGAGCAATGCGGTGCGCAGCAGCAGAACATCGGCGTCGTCAGCCTCGGGCCGCCGCCGGATCTGCTCGTCGTGCTCGATCGCTCGGGCTCGATGACCGCCCCACCGGTCACGTTCCCGCCGGTGTTCGATTCGAAGTGGGACCTGATGCGCGACGCGCTCGTGTCGACCACGACGATGAAGGACCAGAACATCAAGTTCGGCATGCTCGAGTTCCCGAGCGACGACAACTGCTCGGCCGATGCCACGCCCGAGGTCGCGATCGGGTTGGGAACCCATCCCGCGTTCGCGTCGTACTTCGCGGCGCGCTCGCCGAACGGCAACACGCCGGCGCACATCGCGCTCGGTGCGGCGCTGACCTACTACAACTCGATCCCGGTCAACCCGGCCGGTCGCTACGTGCTGTTCGCCACCGACGGCCTGCCGAACTGCAGCGGCGGCGATCCGAACACTGCCAGCAACGCCGAGACCGTGGCCGCGGTGACGAGCCTCTACAACGCCGGCATCAAGACCTTCGTGCTCGGCTTCGGCACGTTCGGGTTGAACACGGGCGTGCTCGACGATGCGGCGACCGCCGGTGGCGAGCCGAAGCAGAACGTATCGCCGAAGTTCTACGAGGCGAGCAACGCGATGGACCTCCAGGCCGCGCTGAACGCGATCTCCGGTGGCGTGATCGTGCCGTCGTGCAAGTTCGCGCTGCAGTCGACGCCGCCGAACCCCGACGACGTGACGGTGACCGTGAACGGCAACGTGGTGCCGCGCAACGCGGGCCACACCGACGGCTGGGACTACTACCCGGATGCGATGACGATCACGTTCTTCGGCAGCTACTGCGACACGATCATGATGGGCGCGAACACCGACGTGAAGTTCGTGTACGGCTGCCAGGGCCCGATTCTTTAGCTACGCTGCCGGCATGTGCATCATGACGGCGGCCGGGTTGCGGGCTCGGGTCGAAGCGCGGCGCGCGCTCAGTGTGAAGTCGACGAGGCTGTTCGCGCGGCGCAGTCGCGATCATCAGTACCTCGTCTATCAGATGGCGATCGATGCGCCGGTCGATGTCGCGATGATCCTCCCCTTGCCGGTGAGCGTCGTCGCCGAGGACGCGATCGAGTTCCTCGACCTGTCCGCGATTCCGCAGCTGTTCGATCGGCTGCACGCATGTTTCGAGGCACCTATCAGCCGAGGCGGGTTTCGGGGCGTTCCGCAGGCGGCCGCGGCTGCGCCGAGGCTTGTCGTGCACAGCGTGGGTGCGTTCGAAGCATCGTGGGTGCCGAGCCTCTCGGACATGGGGCGGCTGGACGAGCGATTTCGGCTCGACGACAAGGTCTGGCGCGACCTGCCGCAAGTCGCGGACTACGGGTTCGCGGTGTTCAAGCTCGCAGCGGGCGCGCACACGATCCATCCGATGGCGATGAAGTTTCCGACGAAGGATCCGGCGTTGTACTTCCCGACGGTGCACGTTCACGATGGCGAGGTTCATCGTCACGCGCAGTTCGACCACGAGCTGTACTTTCAATGCGACAGCTGGCCGACGGTCGAGGCACCTGGTGGCCAGAAGGTCGAGGTCGCGTCTGGATACGTGCGCCCCGAGCAGCGGTTGGATGTCGAGAAGACGCGCGGTGCGGTCGCGCAGGGAGTGATGCTCCATCGCGTCGAGTTGCGCGGCACGTTCGCGAACGCCGATACGCGCGTGCGGACCTAGCGCGCGGGCGCTTTGCGCACGGGCTTGAAGCTGCCGAAGAACGAGCCGAAGCAGACGACCGCGACCGAGACCAGGCCGAGCGCGACCCAGGCCCAGCCGAGCAGCTTGATCGCGATCCACAGGACGAGGCCCTTCGGGCTCGCCGGCACGATGATGTAGCCGTCGCGCTCGAGGTTGCTCAACCAGAAATAGGTCGCCGCGGCACCGCCGGTCATCAAGAGGCCGATGCCGAACATCAGCCAGCGATCGCCCGACGAATCGGAGACTTCATTGCGGGGGACGAGCGATTTGTTCGAGAGCTCGGCGGTCGCCTTGGCGTACGGCAGCGAGCGAAATGCGGTGACGCGCGGGCGGGATCCAACGCCGCCCTCGTGCTCCGCGCAGTAGGGAACGTCGAGGGTATCCTCCTCGAGCTTCGTCTTCACGCGGCGCGCGGTCGGCGCCATGCACACGCAGCAGCAGTCGGGGAGCTTCAGGAGGATGCTCGCCTGGACGCCGAACACGGGCTTCGCGTTGACTGCATCCTCGCGGCTCGCGAGCAGCTGCGTGCGATCGACCTCGAGCCAGGTCTTGCACGACGGGCACATGTAGCCGGCGCCGTCGCGGACCTCGACGGGCGTCGCGCAGCGCGGGCAATCGGCGATCCGGCCGCGGCCGATGTCGGTCAGCGACAGCAGTGCGAAGCCCGCGATGCCGGCGGCGACGACGTAGCCGATCCAACCGGCCGCGACGTAGCGGAACGCGACGTATGCGATGGCGCCGAGGGTGAGCGTGAACAGCAGCGAGGTCGCGAACGCCCACTTCGAACGGCGGAGCGGCGTTGCCTCCGGCCGGATTTCAGCTTCGCGATACGGTGCGTCCACGCCGCGAACGTATCAGCGAATCGCGTCGAGGATCCGAGCGTCGACGACGTAGATGTCGCGCAGGCCGTTGTGCGGCGCGTGGAGCGCGCGCTCGAGCTGGTCGACGTTCATCCGCGCGGCGAGTGGCTCGCTACCGAACCCACGGCTGCTCGTGAAGAACAACCAGCGACCATCGGGGCTGAGCTTCGGGCCGAAGTCCCAGCCGGTCGAGTTGAGCGGAGCGGGCAGGTGGATCGGCGCCTGCCAGTGGTCACCGTCGCGGCGCGCCAGGTAGAGGTCGTAGCTGCCGAGGCTGTCGGGGCGGCCGCCGACGGAGATCAGGAGATAGCTCTGGTCGGGTGCGATGAACGGCTCGATCTCGTTCGCGGGTGTGTTCACCGGTGCGCCGAGGTTCTCCGGCGGCGTGAATTTGCCGTCGGCGCCGACATGCGAGCGATAGATATCGCAGCCGCCGAGCCCGCCTTCGCGACACGAGCCAAAGTAGAGCGTGCCGTCGGCCGCGAACGTCGGGAACCATTCGTCGGCGGGGCTGCCGAGCTCGGCGACGTGGCGCGGCTCGCTCCACTGGTTCGGGCCGAGGTAGTCGACGGTCCAGATCTCGGTGTCGGTGCGCGGCTTGCCGTCGACGGGCCGGCTCGAGACGAAGAACGCGTGCTCGCCGTCGGGCGTGAACGCGAGGTCGCCATCGGGATACTGACCCGACCACGCGACGACCTCGGGCTTCGTCCAGCCGGTCGGCGTGTGCGTCGTGAACAGGAACGTGTAGAGGTCGAAGCTCGGCGTGCTGCGCAGGAAGTACAGCGTGTTGCCGTCGGGGCTGAGTGTCGCGTGGGCGTCGTCGTCACCGGTCGACACGAACCCCGGCGCGACCATCCGCGGCGTCATGTCGACCGTATCGATCAGGCGTTCGACGTGCGACGGGTGAGCGCCGCACGCGGCGAGAACGAAACACCAGCGCTTCATGGGGCCAGCTAACCAGCTGCCGCGCGGACGCGCTTTCGAATTCTTTCGAGGCTGTCGCCGCGCTGGGCGGCCGCGCGAAACTGCGACGGCGTGACGCCGATCCGCGCGCGAAACGCCGTCGAGAAATGGCTGTGGCTCGCGAACCCGAGCTCGACCGCGAGCGCGGCGAGGTCGTTCGTGTACGGCAGCTCGCGCAGCGCGCGCATGATCCGCAGCTGGATCTGATAGCGCACGATCGGCACGCCCTCGGCGCGACAGAACGACGCCGTGAGGTGCGCGGGCGAGACATCGAGGAGCTCCGCGAGCTCGGCGAGCGACAGCAGCTCGCCATGGTCACCGAACAGCTCCTTCGCGCGGCGCGCGAGCTCGGTCGCAGCACAGCGTGGCGGAGGCGCCGCACCACCGGCCTCCGCGGTCGCATCGGCGAGCAGCTGCACCGCGCGCTCTTCCCAGACTGCAGCCGGTTGATCGCTGTTCGTGATCGCGGCGGCGAACCACGTGTAGTCGGCCTGCAGCCTCGAGGACGCTCGCGTCGTGCGTGCTGCGAACGGCGCCGACGAGCGCCACAGCCTGCGCGCCAGTGGCGTCGCGACCGTCGCGATCAAGCACGTCACCGTGCTGCCCGTCGGGTGCGTGTCCCACGATTCCTCGTCGGTCTCGACGAACATCACGTGGTTCGGATCGAGCAGTGATGTCGTTCTGCCGACGTGCCAGCGAAACGTGCCCGCGAGCGGGAACAACACCTGGCGCTCGGCCGTGTGGCTCGGCGCCGTGCGCTCGGGCCCGAGCTCGCAGCGCAACCACTCGACCTTCAGCGCCGAGGTCGCGAGCACGGTGCGGCGCTCGTCCATCCCACGAGCGTACCTCACGTAACGAAGCGCGCCATCGCCGGATACTCCAACCACGCGTCCAGGCGCGTCTGATCGGCGCGTCGCGCGTGACCCGGCACCGCGAGCCGGAAGTAGATCGTGCGGCGGACGTGCCCGGCCGTGTTGCCTCCCTTGTTGTGCCCGAGCAGGAAGTGCGACAGCACGAGGTCGCCGCGCTGACCGAGAACCGGGACGGGCGCGCCGAGGCGCAGTGGTGGTTGGAGCAGCGTCGCGTGGCCCGTGACCTTTTGCAGGACGTCGACGCCGCGCTCGCGAAACATCTGCTGATGCGCCAGGTGCGAACCTGGCCACACCCAGAGGTTGCCCGTCTGGTCGGTGCGTTGATCCGTCAGCAGCACGCCCGCCAGCATCGTGAACGAGTCACCCGGGACCCAACCGTCGATGTGCGGGCCACCGGGAACGTGCGGCCACGGTGGAATCGTGATGGCGATCTGGATGACCGCGTAGCGCGGGCTGTCGAAGCCTGCATGATCGATCGTGTTCGGCGCGACGAGCTCGTTCGCGATCGCCAGCGCGGGAGACTCGCGGAGCAGGTCGTCGCAGCGCGGGAGCTGTGGGATCGCGACGAACCACGCGTTCTGTCCCGGCTCGCGCTTGCCCTCGTCGGGCTCTCGCTCCGCCATGGTCCGATCGATCTCTTCGTCGGCCGCGGCGAGGAGCGCTTCGGGCACGACGTTGCGGATCACGAGGTAACCGTCCTCGGCGAATCGTCGCAACTCGTCTTCGCCGAGCCGTGGCATCCCGAGATTCTACCCGCGGCAGAAGGTTCGTGTGCGCGCGGCCTCGGCGCTCGCTATCTCGCTTTTCTGATGTTCAGAACCGTCCGCCGCCGGTGGGTAACTCCCAGATCGGGCCGTCGAGGCCGAAGCGCGCGAAGAGCTCGCGGGCCTCGTCGACGCTCCACTTTCGCCATGCGGGATCGAGGTGACGCCCATACCAGGCTCGCGCGAAGTCGTAGACCCGCTGGACCGGCCGCGTGTCGCCTCGCGGGAGTCCGTGGCGCAGCGACCACTCGTCGACGGCGGCCTCGTCGGCGAACACGAGCATGACCGAGCACGTGAACAGGACGTTGTCCCACACGCGCGTCATCGCGATCGGGAAGTGCACGAGGAGGTCGGCGTCGACGCGGTGATCGTCGACGCGGATCGTGACCGGCGCGCCTTCGGCACCGAGCTTGGTCTCGATCGTGACGCCGGAACCGCCGAGCATCGCCGCGAGGCCGAGCGAGCACCACGCGCAATTCCCCCACCAGCGGCGCTCGCCCTGGCGGACCGTGAAGGTCGTGGGTGCACTCGAGAACGGGTGTGCGACCCAAACTTCAGGCGCGTGCGGATGCAGCACGACGCCGTGGTAGGCCGCGAGCTCGTCGAGCGCTCGTGTCATCGTCGCCGCGTCCACGTCGAACATTTCGACCAGCCGCGCGTGCGTCGGCGCGTGGCCGCGATCCAAGAAGTGCTGGAGGATCGCGTGGTGCAGCGATGCGTGCGTGAGAGGTTTCATGGCGGCCGCGAGCGAACGAAAACATAGCAGCCGAACGCGCATCGGCGCGTGTCTTCATCTACTCATCGCGTCCAGGAACTTCGAACGCGCTGATCAGGCCGTACCTTCGCCAGCCGACGTTCAGCAGCCATGTTCGTGATGTACACACGAGCGGGGCGATGTACGAGGACGGTTGTACATAGCGCTGGCCATCGCGGGACTCGCGTTCCTTCCAACCCTCGAACGTGACCGCACTCGAGAACGGATCGAGGTGCCAGGCGCGCGAGCGCTCGCTCTTATCCTCGCCGTGATGGCGCCAGTTGTTGAGCACGTACGTCAGGCAGTTGCGGACCTGACGCGGGGTCTTCAAGATCTTGACGTGGTAGCGGTCTGGAAACACTGACCCGCGCCTGCGTTTACCTTCCTCGTCGCGGATCAGCGCGTTGATGTGCTTTGCCGCGGAAATGCCAAACGTCTGCATGCCCTTCGCGAGCGCGAGCCGGTCGCTCGCCTCGACGAGCAAGTGAATGTGCGTGCGCTGCAGGCTGAACTGGACGACGTGAAAGCTGTCCTCGAGCTTCCACACCGTGATCAGAGCCTCGCGAATCGCGTGAAACACGTCCGCCTTGCGCAGTGATCCGATCGAGGCGTGCGCGCGCAAGATGACGTGCGCTGGCCAACTCGCGCGAAGCGCCAAGCGTCGCTCGTGACGCTCGCTTGCACGCACGCCTTTCTTCGGCCGGCCGACATGTTTGCGACGTTCGCCTTTGCGAGCACCGCGCAGTTGCCCGTTCTTGTCGAGCTGCTTCGAGTAGGTCGGAAAGCTCTGTTGCTGATGCCGCTCGAGCCCTCGCCTCGCCATTTCTGCACAGTACCAACGCCCACATTCGAGTCAATCAATTTCGCCGATATTTTCTAGAAGCTAACATCGCGGCCAATCAGACATCGCTGATGGATTACCGACATGATGCATTTCTGAAAGTCGGCCTGTTCCACGAGCTCTCCGAACCGGAGATCGATCTCGGTCCTGTGGAGCGTCACGCGGTCGGGATCCGAACAAGGAGAATGGGTAAGCCGGTTGTGGAAGCACGGCCTCGTGCATCTACTGGAGCGGCGTTGCGAGCACGGCGGCCGAGCGCGCGGCTCGCTCGAGCTCGATGCTGGCGGTCGGCCCGGCCCGGCTGGGATAGTCGCCGCGACTGTCGTCTCTCTCTTGACCGACGACCGCAGCGACCGCGCGCGTGTTGCTCGCGCGAGCTGCGCGCTCGGCGTCGGTGCTCGCTACATCGCTTACGTAGATGCACGAGGCCGTACGCGCGCCATCGGCTTACCCATTCTCCGAATGCAGATCCAGAGCGCGGGGCGCTCCGCAGGTTCGATCGATCTTCGATGGCCGGAACGCGCGGACGTCTTACAGCCGGATGGCAAGCTGGATGCTCGGACGTCCGGGGCCTTCAGCATCGGGAATCACGCCAACGATCGTGTAGCCGCTACGTTGCCAGAACTCGACGGCATGGCTGGCGCGGACGGTCATCGCTTCGATTCGAGCGCCCGGACGATCGTAGAGGTCGGCGTTCGAAAGCGACGTCGCAGCGACCGTGTCACTCGTTCCGACGAGCATCGTCACCTGCGGCGCGCGCGATGTCTTCGATCGCTCGTACGAGCCGGCGGCCGTGACCGCGGCGCCAATGCTCCACGTCGACGATCAATGGATGGAGCTCCCAGATTCGTCCCCGAGCGGGCGCTGCCGCGATCCACGCGATCGGTGACGTATCCTCGACGAGGACGAGTGCGGTCTTCTCGGGACCGAGCGCATCCGCGAGCTCCTCGCGCGCTGCCTCGATGTCGCGCAGCCAATCTGCGGTGTGCATTAGCGCTGAGGCGAGCGTGACGTGCGCGAGCTTCTCGAGCGCCGGGTTGTCGAGCTCGCGGAGCGGAACGATCATCGCCCGGCGTGGTGACCGGACCAGGCTTCGTAGTCGGAGATTCGCTTCGAGAGCACGGCGAGATCCTCGCCGGCGGCGGCGCGCTCCTCCGCGGCGACGACGAGGAGGCCCATCGCGGCCTGGAGTAGGCGACCACCGGGCAGCGGCAGGTTCGCGCCGCGCAGCGCGTACTCGCGGACCTCGGAGATCCGATACGCCTGATCCTGGCCGACCTTCAGCATGTCGCCGTTCATCGTCACGACATCACTACCGACGAGCAGCGCGTGCTCGATCTCGCGCTTGGCGGCGGCATCGCCCTTGCCCTCGGCCTGCGCGCGGACCCGGCGCTTCGCATCCTCGTAGACTTCGGGGCGCGTGATCGGCGCGTCGCGCGTGTAGGGCGCGAGTTGTTCGGAAATGCCTTTCGCGGCCTCGGGACCGTCGGCGACGTGGAGCGCGACCTCGAGATCGCCCAACGCCAACAACAAGTCGCGGCTGCGCGAGCGGCGGCGGGCTTCGCTGAAGCGTTCGTGTGCGAGGTAGGCGAGGCCGGCGCACGCGAACACTCCGCCGGGGAGCAGCGAGAAACCGGCGGCGGCGACACCGGCGATCGCGACGCCGGAAGCGACGAGCGGCGCGGTCGGCGAGCGGCCGATCAGCTCGACGCGATCGAGCAGGCGCGCATCCAGACGGATGATCGGGTTGCCGGGCGGCGCGATGATCAGCCACGGCGCATCGACGCCGATGCCCGAGCGGGGCAGGAGGCGAGTGCGATCGATCGCGGACGACACCACAGGCGCAGAAGCCATCAGCCGAGCTCCACCACGCCGACCTCGGCGAGTCGTGCGAACGCGAGCAAGGCCTCGGCCTCGCGCACCGAAGCGGACTTGATCAAGGACAGGAGGTCCCAGCGGCCATCGACGCGCTGGGCGAGCTCGATCTCGGCGGAGGTCAGGTTGTGCTCGAGCCGGATCTCGTTCGTGACCTCGCGCAGTTTCTTGGGCACGCGGTGGCGCGCGAGCATCCGCTTCGCGATCTCGGCGACGCGCGCGCGCTCGATCTGGGCGAACGTCTTGCGGACCTCTTGATCGCTCGGGTCCTGGTGGAGCGCTTGGTTGGCCATCGCGAGCGCACCGGCGCGATCGCCCTGGCGCAGCCGGCCGCGCGCTCCGGCGGCGAGCTCGACCGCAGAATTCGTTCGCTCGCGCTGGCGGCGATCGATCACGAGACGACCGGCTTGAACCATTTCGACGAGCTTGTCGTACGTCGCAAATCGCTCCGCGGCAAACGCTGCGGCGATTTCGGCGGCGGAATGACGGTCACCCGCGAGCAGCCAGGCCTTGGCGGGATCGACGATGTCGCCGACCTCGGTCGGGGGTGTGGTCGCGCCGGGTGGGACATAGAACGTCACGTCGTCGGCGCCGAGGATGCTCATGACCTCGTCCATGCGCTCGGCGCGGCGGCGGGCCACGTTGAGGCAGACCTCGACCGAAAGCTGCGCGCTGACCCCGGTGCTCGGGGTTTGCGTGCGCGGAACGACGTCGAACTGCCCGTCGTGCCACGTGATCACGTCGGTCACGGTCTCGCGGATCTTCGTCGCGAGAATTTCTACGAGGTCGGGTTCGGTAATGAGTCCCGACATGAGCAGAACTTTGCCCAGCGGGACGCCGGTCTCGGCACGCGCCTCGAGCGCGTCTGCGAGCGCGCGCTCCGCGATCAGCCCCGAGCGGACGAGGATGTTGCCGAGCTGCTCGTCCTTGCGATTCGAGCTCGCCCACACGATCGAGCCGTCCTCGACGACGAGGCTGCGGACGAGCCCGCGGCGCTCGAACGTGATCGGGGCCGCGAGCTTTCGGCGCGCGACCCAGTCGAGCACGTCCTCGGCGGACATGGTGCTCAGCGTCCCGCGCAGCGACATCCCTTTGAGCATAGCGGACTTTCCGGTACATTGTTCGTGATGGCTCCCGCGCAACATCGGACGGGCATCTTCCTCGATACGCGCGTGATGCTCGTCGGCGGAGGACTCGCACTTGTCGGTCTACTCCTCCTGGGCTTCTTCATGTGGATGGTGCCGAACGCCGCGGCGCGTGAGGCGAAGTCGGCGTGTATCGGCCTGGTCTCGCAACCACCGCTGAATCCGGCGCTGTGCCCGGGCGGCGGCCCCTGCAAGTACCCGATCCCCGCTCCGGACTTCACGGCGCTCAACAACAACGGCCAGGAGGTCCACCTCCACGACTTCAAGGGCAAGGTCGTCCTGCTCAACTTCTGGGCATCGTGGTGCGGCGTTTGTGAGACCGAGAAGCCACACCTCGAGAAGATGGCGGAGGAGCTCGGCTCGAAGGACTTCGTCGTCGTCGCGCTCGCGTCGGACCGCAACTGGACCGACGTCCTGCTCGCGATCGTGTACGCGCTGAACAACACCGCGGGCCTCGACGAGGCAAAGGCGCTGTCGAGCGGCGGCCCGGCGTCGTTCGCGCAGGTGATCAAGACCCACCCGAAAGAGCACGACAAGATCATCGATTACGTCGCGTTCAAAGAGGGCAAGGAAACCGCCGAGGCGACCGAGGCCGAGCTGAAGAAGATGGGCCCGGCGACGCTGCAGGAGGCGCTCGCCGCGTACCAGCGCGCGCTGCCGAACGGCGTGCCGTTCAACGTCCTGCTCGACAAGCCGAACGGCGACGACAACATCGGCGCGATCGCGGCGTCGTGGGGGATCAAGGCCGTGCCCGAGTCGGCGCTGATCGACAAGCAGGGCAACATCGTTCACTACTTCGTCAACAAGCGCGACTGGGAGATGCCCGTCGCGCAGACCTGCCTGCGTTCCGTGATAGACGAGTAGTCATGGCGCGGGTGCTGGTCATCGACGACGAGCCGGATGTCGTTCGGCTGATCATGAAGATCTTGTCGGGCCGCGATCACACCGTGTTGATCGCGCGCGACGGTGCGAGTGCGCTCGCTCGCGTGAAGCACGAGCCGCCCGACGTGATCGTCGTCGATAGCGACCTGCCAAAGATCGACGGCGCTGAAGTGTGCCGGCGGTTGAAGACGGATCCGTCGACCGCGAGCATCCCGGTCGTGATGATGACGTCGTCGTACATCGATTACTTCGACGTGATCGCCGATGCGGCGCCGGATGCGTTCGTGGTGAGGCCGTTCGTGCGCCAGGTGCTCGCGAACGTCGTCGAGCGCGCGCTGTTCAAACGGTAGCGCCGTGAAGGTCCCATTCACGATCCTGAGCGGCTGGCTCGGCGCCGGCAAGACCACCGCGCTCAACCGGATGCTCGGCGCGCGCCACGGCAAGCGGATCGCGGTGCTCGTCAACGAGCTCGGCCGGATCTCGATCGATACGCAGCTGATCGTCGGCGCCGGCGGCGACGTGCTCGAGCTCGCGGGCGGCTGCGTGTGCTGCAAAGTCGATATCAAGAACGACCTGTGGGAAGGCATCACCGAGATCGTCGAGCGCTCGCGGCCGGATCATGTCGTGCTCGAGACGACCGGCATCGCGGAGCCCGCGGCGATCCTCGAGAGTCTGCACGCGACCCGGGCGCGCGCGGCGGATTCGATCGCTGCAAAGCGTGCCGCCGAGCAAGAAGCAGCGCGCGATCGGATCGCACCCGCGGGCGTGATCTGCGTCGTCGATGCCGAGTCCGGTGCCGCGGCGCTCGGCGAGCGCGAAGAAGCAGCGGCGCAGGCGATGGCCGCGGATCGCGTGCTACTCGCGAAGCTCGATGTCGCGACGCCGGACGCCGTGCGCGCGACCCACGCGCGGCTCGACGAGCTCGCACCGCACGCCGAGCGCGCGAGCTTTCCCGCCGACGCTGCCGGCGCACTCGCGATGACGGCGTGGCTGCTCGAGCCGCGCGCGGTCCGAGCGTGGAGTGCGGGCGCGCATGCGCATGACGAGCACGGCGGTCATCACCACGGCAATCAGCTGATCGCGATCACGTTCCGCGACACCGCGCCGCTCGTCGGCGATCGCGTGCTCGCGGTGATCGACGCGCTCGGCACGCGGCTCGTCCGCGCGAAGGGCTTCGTCCATCTCGCCGGCGAACCGCGGCGCGGCTTCGTCGAGCGCGCCGGCATTCGCACGTCGCTCGAGCTCCGCGATCCGTGGGGCGATGCAGAGCGGGTCAGCGAGCTCGTGTTGATCGGCGACGATCTCGACGAGGCCGCGTTGCGCCGCGCACTCTGGGCTTGCCGCTCCGGAGGCTAAGTGTGCTGGTCGGACCCTTGCCAAGCACCTGGCACGGCACCAGGTTGTTGGGCAAATGGAGACGGTAATCGCGCTGCTGCTGATCGTCGTCGCACTCGGGCTCGCGGCAAAGGGTGGCAACCGCCGCCGCAAGCGGAGTTACGTCAGCTACAGCGGTTCGAACGACGACGTCACGATCCTCGCCGCTGGTGATTCGATCTCGCATCACCAGCATCACCACCACGACGCCGGTGGCTTCCACCACCACCACTAGTTCCAGGTCGCGCCGCGCACGTGCGTGAGCGCTGCTTCGCCTGCAACCAAACCCGCATCGTCGGCATCGGAGATAGCGAGGCCGACGAGATCGCCGCCAGCGGGCACGGCGCCGAACGCGGCGTCGACCGCGATCCACGCGCGCCCGGTCCACGACACCGCCCAGCGGTGGCGGACGAGGCGATCGCCGTCGACGCGCAACCCGGTGACGACGCGCGTGGGAATCCCGCGGCGCTCGGCGAGCGCGGTGTACGCGAGTGCGAACGTCGTGCAGTCACCCGCGGTCGCGACATCCGCATCGCGCGATGACCCCGGCGTCGCGGCGAGGTCCGGCGTGATCCGCGCGCGCACGTTCGCGACGAGCCCGCGGATCTCCGCATTGCGATCCGATTCGCCCCCGACACTCGGCGGCGGCGGCAACGCACCCGGAAGCTTCGGGCCGAGCTCGAGTGAAACGCCCGCGCTCGCGGCCGTCGCGGCCTGGCCGGGCAGGGCGGGCACGACAACATCACCATCGAGCACGAGGTGATGGCTGCGATGGCCCGTGATCGGTACAGCCGTCGCGGCGACGAGGTCGGTCGCCGGGAACTGCACGCGCGCCTCGGCGGCGGTGATCCGCAGTGCGATCACACCTTCACCGTCGACGACGCGCGCCGGCATGCCGTCGGGTGCGCGATCGATCGTCGCTTCGGCAGTGAGCCCACCGTCGAGCTCGACGCGCGCGACGAGCCGCGCCGGCGCGACTACGTCGATCCGACCACGACCGCCCGCGAAGTTGCGCGCGGGCATGAACACCGGCCCTGCGAAGTGACCGTCGCGCCGTACGAGCAGCGGCACGAGCTCCGCGGGCACTGCGCCGTTCGCGATCGCGACGCCGGGGACGTTCGAGCGCCACGCACCGGCCTCCTGGATCGCATCGCCGGTGTGCACGACCCCATTCGCGGTCTCGCGCCAGTGCACGCGGTGCGCGACGAGCCCCATGTCGGCATCGATCGCGATCGTCGTCGCGAGCTCGACATCCGCGTCGCCGCGCAGGAAGTGCATGCGCTCGGTGCGTTCGAGGTGCACGCCCGAGCCCGACCAGGTCTCGACCTCGGTCGCGGTACCGACGCGCGCACCACCGAGCCAGATCGCGTAGTCCCTAGACGCGTCTCGATCGATCACGGGAAGATCGCCAGGCGTCGCGGGCAACGGCGTTGGCGCGGCACAAGCGGCGAGAGCAAAAACGACGAGCTTCGCGCGCACTCGCAAATGATCGTAGCGAGGTTCTGCACACGAGCGCAAACTTCCTTCTCGATGTCCTTATCTACGTGGTTCGTTCTCGGGGCCGGCTACACCGGCGCGGCGCTCGCCCACCGCCTGGCGGCCGAGGGACATCGCGTGATCGTGACGCGGCGGAGCCTCGCGGATGCCGAGCGCGTCGCTCGCGAGGTCGGCGGCGAGCCGCGGACCGTGGATCTCGGCCACGCGAACGAGCCGGCGCCGGCGGGCGCGATCGTGGTGTGCCTCGCCCCACCGAGCGGGGAGCCGCACGCGGAGATCGCGAACCTCGTGAAGCTCGCGGCCGAGGCGGCGAAGCTGATCTACGTGTCATCGACGGGCGTGTACGCGCCCGGCGGCGGTGCGTGGGTCGACGAGCACTGGCCGCTCGCGCCGTCGACCGTGTCGGGCACGGCGCGGCTCGCGGCGGAGCGAGCGTTGCCGGCCACCGCGATCATCCTGCGTGCGGCGGGCATCTACGGACCGGGGCGCGGGATCGCGGAGCGGCTGCGCGCGGGGACGTATCGGATCGTCGGCGATGGCAGCGCGCACGTCAGCCGGATCCACGTCGACGATCTGGTCGAGGCGATCATCCGGGCGGGCGCGAGCACGCTGTCGGGCCCGATCAACTGCGCGGACGACGATCCGGCAGCGATCGGCGAGCTCGCGGATCGGATCGCAGCGAAGCTAGGCGTTGCACCGCCGCCGAGGGTCGCGCCGGAGTCGGTGGGGCCGGAGATCGCGGGCATGCTCACGGCGGATCGCCGGATCGCGAACGCGCGGATGAAGCAGGAGCTCGGCGTCGTGTTGCGACACCCGACGCTCGACGGTTAGGCGCGGCGACGACGGAGCAACAAGCCTCCGACGACGACGACCCAGACGAGGCCGATCGGCGCGCTCGTGCCGGCATCGCAACAACCGCCGCTCTTCTTCGGCGCCGGATCGCCGTTCGCACCGTCGGGGGGCACGACGTTCGAGCCGCACGTCGGGCCCGTCGCCGCGAACTGCGCCTTCACGTTGTCCCACATCTCGAGGTTGCAGTTGTCGTACTCGGGCGTGCCCGCAGGACAGTCGAGCGGGCCCGCGAGCTCGACGAACCGCCACACCTTCGAGAACGAAGCGGCGCTATCCGTCGACTTCGTCACCGCCTCGTAGTCGGGCTGCCAGTTCGCACCGCAGCCGATCAGACTGCCGTCGGGGTTCTTGCCGAGGCACGCGAGCTGCGGCGCCGCCGGCATCGGATCGAACGCGACGCCGCTGTTCGACGAGCGATACGCGGGCCCGCCGATAAACGTCATGCCCGACTGCATCATCGTCGTGACGAACACCGTGTTCGCGTCCTGGATCACGACGTCCTTGATCGGCCCGGTCGTCTCGAGCACGTCGGACCAGGTCATGCCGGCATCGCTCGAGCGATACAGCCGATCGCCCGACGAGTTGTTCGCGCCTTGCGAGATCAGATAGACGATGTCGGCGTTGCTCGGATCGACCGCGGCGACCAGCACGATCGGCGTCGAGCCGTACTGGACGTTCGCGAGCGGTGACGGCGTCCAGCTGCCGCCCATGTTGTCGGTGCGCAGCACGTGCGCCGCCGGCGTCGCGTCCTCGTAGCCGCTGACGTACGCGCGCGCCATGTTGGTCGCGGCGGTCTTCGCGCTCTTGTAGTACACCGTCGCTGACATCAATCCGAGCGACGTGAACGACACGCCGTTATCGCTCGACAGATAGACGTCGTTGGGTGCACCCGTCTCGGCGGTACCGACCCACACGAGCCCGGTCGGGCCCACGTCGAGCGCGTCGATCCAGATATCGGCGATCCGGTTCGGCGCGCCCGGTGCGAGCTCCGACGTCGCGGTCGTGAAGCTGCAGCCACCGTCGCGGCTGACCCGCAGGCCGGTGTACGTCGTCGCGAAGATCGTGCCGTCGGCGCCGATCGCGTACTTCGGATCCCACGTGCCGCCGTAGCCGACGTTCTGTTCGCACACCCAGCTCATCGTGCAGCCGTCGTCATGGCTGACGAGCAGGCCGAACGTCGTCGCGACGTACATCGAGTGCGGATCGGCGGGCTTGAAGTGGATGCCGTTCGTCAGCGGAGGTCGGCCGTTCGCGTGCGCGATCGATCCAAGCGCGAGCAAGAGGCCGGCGACGACAACAGAGCGCATCCGCGGCAACTATATGCCGGTCTCGATGGCCCGCGAGAGGTTTCGACCGCTGAGGGGCGGCTTAACCCAGCGTCGCGATGACTGGAGCGTGATCTGACGCATCCTGGCCTTTGCGCGCGTCGCGATCGATCGTGACCTGCGCGATCTTCGCGGCGACCGGCTCGGTCGCGAAGATGAAGTCGATCCGCAGGCCTTGGTTCTTGAACAGCGAGACGCCGCGGTAGTCCCACCACGAGTAGATCTTGCCCTCGGGGTTGTGCTTGCGAAACACGTCGACGAGCCCGAACTCGAGCACGTGCGCGAGCGCGGCGCGTTCTTCGGCCGAGCAGTGGATCTTGCCGGCCCACTGCTCCGGCGACCACACGTCGAGATCGTCGGTCGTGACGTTGAAGTCGCCGCACAACACGAGCGGCGTCGCCTTCGTCGCCGTGCGATCGAGATACGCGCGGAGCCGGCGATACCACGCGAGCTTGTACGTGTACTTCTCGGAAGCGAGCTCCTGACCGTTCGGCACGTAGACGTCGATCACGCGGACGCCGTTAATGGTCGCGGCGATCACGCGCGCTTCGTCATCCGGTTGATCGTCGGCGAAGCCGCGCGTGACATCCGTGATCGGCAGCTTCGATGCGATGGCGACGCCGTTGTAGCTCTTCTGGCCGAACAGCACGACGTCGTAGCCGGCGCGCTTCAAGACGTCGGTCGGGAATCCCGCGTCCTCGGTCTTGGTCTCCTGCAGGCACAGGACATCGGGCTGGGCCTTTGCCAACCATGCGACGAGCCGCGCCTCGCGCGCGCGTACCGAGTTGATGTTCCAGGTTGCCAGCTTCACGGTCCGAACCTACATCGGACCACCTGGTGGAATGGCCCGCAACTCGGGGGGAATTGCAGCGTCTACCGACTTGTTAGATCGACACAACCCGTCGCACGTGAGGATCCCCATGAAGGCACCGAACGACCTGTCGCTGTGGAGCATCATCGAGCGCCTGCAACGCCGTTTGGAGCGTCAGGGCATGCGGCCGGCCGAAGCCGATCGCGCGGTCGCGATCGCGGTGCGCCACCTGGCGCTTGTTGGTCGTTAGTCGGTCGTTAGCTGGTCGGAAGCGCGGCGGTCGAGGTCTTCGGATCGAGGTACGCCGCGAGCTTGTTCTGGATGTAGTCCTTGGCGCGGTTGCGCCACAGGAACCCGGGGTCTTCGCCGCGGAAGCGAGCGTGACCACCGTCGAGCGTGAGCTCTCCATCGATCTTGACGACGAGATACTTGCCGTTGAACTTGGCCCGCTTGTCGTCAACCCACGTCACCTTGATGCCGTGGCGGTTGGAGAGATAGGTGCCGAGGATCTGGAGACGCGAGAGCGCATCCTGGTCCGAGAGCGCGTACGGATAATCGATCTCCATCGGACTGCTCATCGTTCTTACCACACTTACCGCGACCCAGAGGGGGGTTGCTTGCCGTCGGCCGCGAGGTCCAGGGCCTTGCGCTGGTCGTCGGTAAGCTGGTTTTCACAGGCCTGGAACGCGGCGTGGTCGGCGGCTGCGACCATGCACGTGCGGACCGCGGCCGACCACTTGCCGTCGCTGCATGCGATCGCCAGCGAATCGCGTAGGGCAGGCAGCTGATCGGTCACGGCGCGTCGCGTCGCCTCGTCGGCACCCGCACTTCCGAGCTCGTCGGTCGCGAGCTTGTAGAATTGGCCGCCCACCGTGCCGCAGGGCGGAGCATCGCTCTTGGCATGGCATCCTGCCGCGAGCGCGACGATCACCACGAGCATTCGCGACATGCGCGTGTTTTCGTCTCCCGGAGCGCCAGCTGTCAACCGCGGACGTGCTCTAGTGCGCGGCGATGCGATCGCTAGTCGTCGCGCTCGCGCTGATCGTCGCGGTGTTCGCGACCCAGGCGCGCGTCGTGGTCGGCGGATCGACGTGGGACGACGCCACGTATCAGACCGAGATCGTTCCCCCGCGACTCGCTGCCGCACGCGCGATCCACGAGGGCAGCTTGCCCGCGTGGTGGGAGGGCGCGAGCCTCGGCGTGCCGCTCGCCGCCGAACCGAGCCACGGTGCGCTCGCGCCGACGACCTGGATCTCGACCTCGCCGCGCGGGCTCGACATCGCGATGGTGCTGAACATCGCGTGGCTCGCGCTCGGTGTCGTGCTGTGGGCGCGCCGGCGCGGCGCGAGCGAGCTCGCGGCACTGACCGCAGGCGTGCTGCTCGCGACGACGGGGCTCGTCACGGCGGTCGCGTTGCGCGGTGCACTCCCCGCGCTCGCGCACGTCCCGTGGGTCGGGTTCTGTGCGGTCGGGCTCGCGGAAGCGGAAGAACCGCGGATGGCGGCGCGCTGGGCCGCGCTCGTCGGCCTGTTCGTCGGCACGATCGGGCTCGCCGGCCAGCTCGGAATCCTCGTCGACGCGGTCGGTCTCGCGATCGCATTCGGTGCCGCGCGCAGGACGTGGCGCTACCTCGCGGTCGGGCTCGTCGCGGGCCTCGCGATCGCGGCGGTCCAGTGGTGGCCGGCGTGGCATCACCAGGGGATCGGCGCGACGATCTACGGCCTGTCGCCGGCGCGGCTCGTCGAGCTCGTCGTACCCGGCAGCTTCGGCGCGCTCGATCCAGCGCACGGCATCCCCGCGTTCGCGTCCGGCCCACTCGCGCTGCCGAGCCTGTTCGCGGGCGCTGCGTTACTCGGGCTCGCATTCGTGCCGCGCACGCTCGCACCGCGCGGTCGCTACATCGCGCTCGCGCTCCTCCTCGCGACGTTCGTCGTCGGTCGCGGTGGCTGGCCCGCTTGGATCGGCGCGCCGGAGCTCCACCTCGCCGTACTGATCGTCCTCGTCTCGATCCGCGCCGCGACCGGCGCCGATGCGTTCATCGCCGGCGAGAAGCGCCCGCTCGTCGTGCTCGCGATCGCAGCCGGCATCGCCGCCGTGTTGGCGTGGTGCATGGTCGCGCTCGAGGACACGACCGGCGCGCAGTCCGATGTCGTGTGGCGCGCGGTGATCGACGGCGCGATCGGCGCGGTGCTCGTCCTCGGCGCCGTCGCACTCGCGCGGCTCGCTTCGAAGCTGCGGTTCCTCGCGCTCGCGCTCCTGGTCGCGCCGAACCTCGGCTCGCTGCGCTCGACCGCCCCCGTTACCGATGCGATCGACACACCGAAGTGGGCAGCGGTGATTAGGGTTCCCGCGGATCAGAGCGGGAAGATGATCGACGGGCCGGCGCCGCGCCGGCTCTATCGCAACGAGAAGCTCGAGAAGCCGGGCGAGCCTTCGACCGCCGAAGCGATCGCGACGCTCGCCGGCGATGCTGCCGCGCGCTGGGACATCACGGCGGTGCGCACCGACGATCCCGCGCGCTCGCCGAACGACGACGCCGCGTTCAAAGCGTCTTCGCACGGCGGTGGCGAGTTGCTCGAGCGCTTCGGCATCTCGTTCGCGGTGTTGCCGGCGAGCGTCGTCGAGGCGCAGCAGCTCGTCGAGCTCGATCGCCGCGCGCTGTGGTCGATCGCGCGCTATCCCGCGGCGCCGCCCGCGGTCGTCGTCACGACCTGGGATTGGGCCGCGAGCGATGCCGCCGCGCTCGACCAGCTGTTTCCTGCCGCCGGTGGTCGCGGCATCCCGGCGAACAGCGTGCTGCTCCACGGCAGCGGCGATGCGCCGGTCGCGAAGGGCGGCCGCGCTTCGAGGTGCACGATCGATCGCTGGGACCCGGGCGCGATCGATCTGCAGTGCACCGCACCCGCACCGGGCTACGCCGTGGTGTCGTCGTCGGCCGATCCGCGCTGGACCGTCAGCGTCGACAACGTCGACCAGCCGTGGGTCGCTGCGGACGTGCTCCGCCGTGCGGTCGCAGTGTCTCCAGGTGCGCACGCGATCCGCTGGAGGTACGCTCGGGCGTCGCTCTCGCCGCTGGTGGCCGGCGTGGCCGGCCTCGCGCTCCTGCTCGTGCTCTCGCTCCCCGTCCACCGCCGGAATCGCAAATGACCGCACCCGAGCTCACCACCGAACGCCTGTTGTTGCGCGGCACGCGCATCACCGACTTCCCCGACTCGGTCTCGATGTGGACCGATCCGGCAACGACGAAGTACATCGGCGGTGGCGTCCAGCAGACCCGCGAGCAAACGTATGCGCGCGTGCTCCGCCACGCCGGCCACTGGGCGCTGCTCGGCTACGGCATCTTCACGGTCGTCGAGCGCGCGACCGGCAAGTTCGCCGGCGAGGTCGGCATCGCGAGCTTCGAGCGCGACATCACGCCGCCGCTCCTGCCGTTCGAGGCCGCGTGGGTGCTCGCGCCGTGGTGCCATGGCCGCGGCTACGCGACCGAAGCGTTGCGCACGGTCCACCGGTGGTTCGAGGGCGCGTTCCCGAACCAGCCCACCCAGTGCATCATCGACGTCGGCAACGTCCCATCGCACCGCGTCGCCGAAAAGCTCGGCTACACCGAGATCGATCGCCGCACCTACCACGGCTCGCCGCTGATCGTGTTCCAGCGCTAGTGCAACCGCCGCAGTCGTGACGTGTCATGCTCGTGGCATGCGCCGCCTGATCGGATTCGCGATCTGTCTCGTCGTCGGCGCACTCGTGTCGTTCATCGCGCTCGCGGTGCGCGTGCTGTCAGCGTTTCCGAGCGAGCTGAAGACCGACGCGAAGACCGATGCCACCTGGATCGCGATCGGCGCGATGGCGTTCGCGATCGTCTGCGATGCCATACGCAGTCGCGCGCTCCGCTCGCCGCCGATCCCACGTGCGTTCGCAACGCGCGAACGCTGAGCGTGTCTCGATCCCGCATGGAGGATCTGCGCGACCTCTGCGGCCGGCTACACCGCCTCGTGATCTCGATCGTCGTCGGTGCGGTCGGCTCGTTCGCGCTCGGCATGGTCTTCCCGATCTCGGAAGTCCAGCCGCTGCTCCGCGGCTGCATGGGCCGCGCGGGCTCGCAGCTCGTGATGGAAGACGCGTTCCTGCTGCTCGCCGGCGCGATCGCGATCGCGTGCGCCTGCTACGCGCTGCTCGTGTGGCACGCGCGGCGCCCGCGAATTCCGCGCGCGCGTGTCGTCTAGTCGCCGGTGCAGACCTTGTCGAGGGTCTCGCGCGACGACTTCAGCTCGCCCTTCGCGATCGCCCACACGGTGTCGACGACGCGCTGATTGCACGGCGTCGGAATGTCATGCCGCTTCCCTCGCGTCACGACCTCGCCGTTCAAGAAGTCGATCGCCGGCGTCCGGCCGCGTTCGATCGCCGCCAACATCGACGACCGCATCCGGCGATAGCGCAACCCGACCGCGAGCAACAACGCGTGTTTCGCGGTCAGCGCTGCCGAAATCTGGGCCTTGCGATCCGCCTCGGTCAGCGCGATCCACGCGAGGTCGAGCGTGCCCGACACTTTCTCGAGCTCGACGTTCTCCGCGCGCGCGACCGCGACCGCTTCGGTCATCAGCTCGAGCGCGAGCCGGCGATAGCGCCGCACGCGCACCAGCGGGCCGAGCGTCTCGCCTGCGATCGTCCCCAACGAGCTGACCGCGCAGTTGAGCGCGAGCTTGCTCCACCGCGCGCCGCGCAGGTTATGCGTCACGGTCACCGGCCCGATCGCTTCGAGGAGCTCCGCCACGCGCTCGAGATCTGGATCGGTCTCGGCATGCGCGAGCCTCCCGATCTGAAACCCACCGGCCGCGGTGCGCTCGTACTTGCCGGGCTCCGGCATCGAGGCACCCCATGCGACGATCGCCCCGATCACCCGTTCCGGCCCGACGATCGCCGCGATCCGCTCCTCGCACAGGCCGTTTTGCAGCACGACGACACTCGCGTCCGGCGCGAGGTGGGGCAGGGCCGTGCGCGCAGCGTCCTCGACCTGGGGCGGCTGGGTCGCGAGCACGCACAGGTCGTATTTGCCTTCGGGGGCCGGCGAGACCCAGCCCCGGATCACTCGCTCCTCGCCCTCGTCGACGACGCGGAACCCTCCCTGATCGACCGCCGCCCGGATCGCCGGGTTCGTCGAGACCGCCGTCACGGCGGACCCGACCTCGGTCAGCGTCGCGGCGACGATCCCTCCGAGGGAGCCGGCGCCCATCACGAGGATCCTCGGCTGGGAATTCATGGCCTATTCGAGCTTTAGCAGAACTTTGGGAAGTCCGCGTAAGGGGGCTAGAATTAGCGAACCCGATGCAGATCACTTTCTGGGGAGTCCGGGGCAGTTACCCGGTGCCCGGCGCCGCCACTGTCCGATACGGTGGGCAGACGTCGTGCGTCGAGGTCCGCTCGGACTCTGGCGACTGCATCATCGTCGACGCTGGCACCGGCATGCGCGCGCTCGGCAACAAGCTCGCCGGTGAAGCCGCGGGTCGGCCCGGCCAGTATCACGTGCTGCTCTCGCACGTGCACTGGGATCACATCCAGGGCCTGCCGTTCTTCTCGCCCGCGTACATCCCGGGAACGCGGATCTCCGTCTACGCGCTGCTCACCGCCGCCGACGAGCTCAACCAGGTGATCGGCGGCATCACCCGCCACGAGTTCTTCCCGATGCCGCTCGAAGCCGTGCCCGCGAGCTTCGACTTCCAGAAGGTCGAGCCCGGTCTCGATTTCGTGATCGGCGCGTTTCACGTCACGCCGATCGCGCTCAACCATCCGTTCGGCTCGGTCGGCTATCGGATCGATGCCGATGGCTCGTCGTGGGCGTACGTCGCCGATACCGCGCCGTTCGATCAGGTGCTCCACAAGCAGCACTTCTTGCCGGGCCCCGAGCCGCTCAGCGACGACGACAAGACCGCGCTCGAAGCGATGCGCAGCGCGCTCGTCCAGCGCCTGAGAGGCGTCGACACCGTCGTCTACGACACGCACTTCTTGCCCGAGGAGTACGCGCGGTTCCCGCACTACGGCCACTCGACGCCGGATCAAGCGCTCGAGATCTGCGCCGAAGCGGGCGTCCGCCGGCTCGTGCTCTATCACCACGCGCCCGCGCACACCGACGATCAGATGGATCAGATCGCGGCGCGCTATCTCGCGAAGGGCGCGACCCGCAACATCGAAGTCCTGACCTCGTTCGAGGGCATGTCGGTGCCGATCGGCGAGATCGACGACAGCCACGACGAGCGGGAGACGACGAACCCCGGTACGGGCGTGCGCGGCATCAAACAGGTGCCGCAGTGAAGCTCCGGTTCTGGGGCGTCCGCGGGTCGTTCGCGATGAGCGGCCGCGACTACCTGCGCTACGGCGGCAACACGACCTCGGTCGAGCTCCTCAGCGACGGCGGCGATCGCCTCCTGATCGATCTCGGCACCGGGGCGACCGAATTCGCGAAGCAGCTCATGGGCAGCGAGTTCGGCAAGGGCAGCGGCAAGCTGCCGATCCTGCTCTCGCACACGCACCTGGATCACATCCAGGGCCTGCCGTTCTTCACGCCGTTCTTCATCAAGGGCAACGAGATCCGGATCATGGGCGCGGACCCGATCTCCGGCGTGTCGCTCGAGGCCACGTTGCAGAACCAGCTCGCGCCACATTACTCGCCGCTCAACGGACTCGAGAACCTCGCGGCCGGCGTGTCGATCGAGAGCTTCACGCCCGGTGCGAAGCTCTCGCTACCGGGCTTCGAGGTCGCGACCGCCGCGGTGCCACACGGCTCGATGTGGACGACCGCGTTCCGGATCTCCGCCGACGGCAAGGTCGTCACGTTCCTCTCCGACGTCGAGTATCCATCGCCCGACGAGCCGCTGCCGCAAGCGCTCGCACTCGCGCAGGATGCCGACCTCGTGATCCACGACGCGATGCACGCCGATCGCGATTACGATCTGCGCCGCGGCTGGGGCCACTCGCCGGCGCGCGCGGGCGTGATCGTCGCCGAACGAGCGCGCGCGAAGAGGCTCGCGCTGTTTCATCACAGCCCCGACGCGACCGACGAGATGATCGACGAGGTCGTCGCCCGCACCGCGAGTCAGACCGCGGTGCCGGTGTTTGCCGCGGCTGAAGGCGCTTACCTCGACGTCTGAATAATCCGCTCTCATGCCGGGAAGATTCCGGCACGCGCGCGTTTCGATGCCGACCAACCAATGGAGCATCGATGACACGGCACTGGAAGCATATCGCTGCCGTCCTCGCGCTGGCACTGCCCGCCTGCGCGCTCGACGGTGAGCAAACAGATCCCACGTCCGAAGCGACCGCCGATATCAAGAACGGCACGCCCTGGAACCCGTGGACTAACTCGACGGAGACGTGGACGCAGAACGTCGTCCAGGTGTTTAGCCCGATCGGGTTCTGCACCGGCACGCTGCTCAATAACGAATGGGTGATGACCGCGGGCCACTGCTTCGGTCCCGCGCCGCTGCCCGCGCCGTCGCAGGTCACGATCCGCCACTACCTCGCGGACGGCTCGCACGAGGACTCGGTCGGCGTCGAGCTTCACGACGATCCCGATGCCGGTGTCGACGTCGCGATCGTGCGCGTCGCGACGCCACTGCATCCCGGCCAGGGCACGTTGCCGCTGTACAGCGGCACGACCGCTTCGCTCGTCGGTCAATCGGTGTTCTGCGCCGGCTACGGCGCGATCAACGTGGGCCCGAGCTGCTCCGCGGCGAACCCGTCGTGCCCGAGCGGCCAGTCGTGCGACGCCGCATGGGGCGTCTGCCTCACGCCCGACGACAACACGCTACGCACCGCGACGTTCTCGATCATCGCCGACGGCGGCGATCCGAACCTCTACTACCAGTTCGCGGTGCCGAACGCGTCGGGCCAGATCGAGCTCCCCGGTGACTCGGGCTCGTCGTGCTGGAACGGCTCGGCGCTGACCGGCGTCAACAAGGCCGGCAACGCGACGAACTACGATCGCCAGAACGCGATCCCCGCGTCGCGCGCGTGGCTGTCGAGCTACGCGTTCCCGCCGCTCGTCTCGTACGACAATCGCGCGGGCGCGAAGTGCCGCGGCGTCGCGGGCGGCGTGCCGACGTACACGAGCACCGGCGGTGCGGCCGGCGGCGCGAACGGCGTCGTCCTCAGCTGTCCGATCGATCGGCCGATCGCGCCGACCGTGACGACGTACCTCAGCGCGCCGGCGGTGTGGGTCATCGACCAGAACCCGAACGCCGACGTCTGCTGCAACCTCTACTCGACCAACCCGGGTGGCAACATCGTCACCGGCGGCACCGTGTGCTCGTCGGGCGCGAGCAGCGGCTACCAGCTCCTGACGCCGCCGTCGGTCTACGACAGCTACACGTACAGCTCGTTCTCGCTGTCTTGCACGATCCCGGCTGCCTACAACGGCCTCCAGTCGAGCATCGACGGCTACCGCGCCGAGACGTTCTCGCGCTGATCCCAACCTTTTCATCCCCAAGGATTTTTCAAATGAAGAAGCTCATCTCCACTCTGTTCGCTATCTCGTTCATCGGCGCCGCCAGCATCGCGCTCGCCGACGTCACCGCTAACACGCCCGGCGCCTCGTGCGTCGCCGCGAGTGGCACGCTGATCAACGGCACCGCCGGTGAGTCGGCCAACCTCTCGGCCTCCGCCGCGACCGCGGTGTGCCCGATCGATCGCTCGCTCGGCACGACGCTGTCGACGAAGGTCAGCGCCACCGTGTGGGTGCTCGACGAGAACACGACGCAGAACGTGTGCTGCACGCTGAACTCGAAGAACCCGGGCGGCGCGCTCGTGTCGAGCCCGCAGGTCTGCTCGTCCGGCTCGAGCGGCGGTTACCAGAGCATCCCGCTCGCCCAGATCACCGACCCCTACACGTACAGCCACTTCTACATCAGCTGCAGCGTGCCGGGCACCGACAGCGGTCTCGCGTCGAAGATCCTCACGTACCGCAGCGTGCAGAACTAGCCGCGCAGCGCGTCTAGACGCCCGAGGTCGGCGGCGGCCCGGCGGGCGGCGGCGGTGCGGCGGGCGGCGGCGGATCGTTCGGCGGCAGGTTGATCGACAGCGCGTCGTCCTTCTTCTTGCCCCTGCCGGTGATCCACTTGAAGAAGCCGCCGATCGCCGCGATCACGATGATGAAGCCCTTCTTGAGGAACACGAGGAGCAGCACGAGCAGGCCGGTCTTCTTCGCGACGACCAGCGCGCCGCCACCGATCACGAGCGCCTTCAGGCCCATGTGCGAGTCCTTGTCGCTGTCCGCATGGTCTTCGTAGCGCTGGCCCGGCTTGAACCGGAGTGCCTGGAGGATCGACAGCGCCTCCTTCTTCGACTGCTCGATCGTCGCCGGGTCGTCGATCAGGTTGACCGAGAGGAAGCCGGCGCGGCCGAGGAAGCGCGTGTTGAAGTTGATCACGGGCCCGTCGGTCGAGTGACCCTTCAGGCCCCACACGAGGTGGTGCTTCGCCTTGTCGTACTTGGGCGGCTCGGTCCAGCCGTCGATCGTCATCGCTGCAATACCCATGGCGGCGCGCTTCTTGTTCTGCTCCTCGGTGCCGGCCTTGAAGTCGTTCATCATCGAGGTCGCGTCGAGGTCATCGGAGTCGCTGTCGTTGACGTAGCCGCTGTCATCGGCGTCGATCACGATCATCCAGTTGCTCTTCGCGAAGTCGCGGGGAACGATCGCAGCGACCGTGCCTTCGGGGGAGTTGCCGAGCTTGCGCATCAGATCCTGAGCGACCGTCTCTCGTAAAGGAACATCCCGGCCGGCAAATCGATCTCCGCGCCGTGGCCGAGATCGACGAGCTTCGGCCCTTTGATGTTGGGACCAATTGAATCGGCCTGAGCCTCGGGTGACGGAGGAGCCTCGTCCGCACTGCCATCAGCGGCGCTGCCGGCAGCAGGAGGTGGTGCTTTCGCCGGCTCCTTCTTGGTCGCGTGCTGTTTATCGTTACCCGCGAGCGCCGTCGTCGAAACGAAAGCGAGCGCGAACACCAGGGTCCACGAGCTCCACCTCATCGGATGAAGCTCGCACAGTTCACTGCTCAAAAGGGAGCAATTATGGGAACAGCGCGCGTTCGATGAACGCGGCGAGCGCTTCCTGCGTGCGCTTTCGATCGATCGCGGAGGGAACCAAATGCACCGCCATTCCGTAGGCGCATTGCATCGCGGCGCCGTACAGCACGTACGCGAACGCCTCCGGATCTGGAACGGTAGTACGCGGCGTGATCACACCGATCAGCGTCGCGAGCTTCGCGACCGCGAGCTGCTCGAACGAGCGGCGGAGCTCCGCGACGTCGTTGTAGCGGAGCGACATCTCCATGAAGCTGCGGGTCAGCGCCGGCCGCTCGAGCACGTGCTCGAACAACAGCCGGCACGCCTCGGTGATCGTCTCGTGGCGGGACCGCTTCGCGAAGTGCTCCGGAGTCAGCCGCTCGACGGTCACGCTGTACGCTTCGCCGATCGAGCGCCGCATGATCTCGAGGTAGACCTCGTGCTTGTCGTCGAAGTAGCGATAGAACGTGCCGACCGAGACACCGGCCTTGTCGGCGATCTCCGGGGTGCCGACGGCGTCGTAGCCGAGCTTGCCGAACAGCTCCATCGCCGCGTCGATCAACGCCTCGTAGCTGCGCCGCGATCGCTCCTGGCGAAACTCGGGACGAGGCATCTTCAGTAGAATGCCCTTGACCGCGGCCTCGGCCAAGGACAAAATTGAAACAAGTTTCACTTTTTGTGAGGAGCTCGCGCATGGTGCACGCCGCCGAAACGTTGGCCGGTCCGTCGATCGAGATGCTGGAGACCACGCTCGACGTCACCTATACCTGGGGCTACCAGGAGACCCGCCAGAAGCTGCGCGACCTCTACGACAAGGCGGTGCGCGCGCAGTGGATCTCTGACGACGTCCTGCCGTGGCACACCGACGTCGATCTCGAGCGGCCGATGGGCCCCGAGCAGCTGATGCCGCTCTACGGCTCCGACATGTTCGCGAAGATGACGGAGAAGGAGCGCAAGGAGATCAACATCCAGACGTTCGGCTGGACGATGTCGCAGTTCCTGCACGGCGAGCAGGGCGCGTTGCTCGCGACCGCGCAGCTCGTCGATTCGGTCCAGGATCTCGACAGCAAGCTGTACGCGGCATCGCAGGTCGTCGACGAAGCGCGCCACGTCGACGTCTACAACCGCTACCTCCACAAGAAGGTCGGCTTTTCGTACCCGTGCAACTCGCACCTGAAGACGCTGCTCGATCTGATCCTCAAGGACTCGCGCTGGGACATGAAGTTCCTCGGCATGCAGATCATGGTCGAGGGTCTCGCGCTCGCGGCGTTCGGCATGATCCGCAACAACACGACCGAGCCGCTGCTCAAGGAGCTCACGGCGTACGTGATGGGCGATGAAGCGCGCCACGTCGCGTTCGGCGTGCTGTCGCTGCGCGACTATTATCGCGAGCAGCCGGACTCGGTGAAGAAGGAGCGCGAGGACTTCGTCTACGAGGCCGCGCGCCTGATGCGCGATCGGTTCCTGTTCCAGGAAGTGTGGGAGCGCCAGGGCATGCCGGTGAAGGAGTGCATGGAGATCGCGCTCCATAGCCCCGGCCAGGTGATGTTCCGCCAGATGCTGTTCGCGAAGATCGTCCCGGCGATCAAGAAGGCCGACCTCCTGTCGGATCGCCTGCGCGCGCGGTTCGCCGAGCTCGGCATCCTCCAGTTCGAGAACTGGGCGGATCCGGTGTCGGACATCGAGGCGTCCCCACAGGGCGCCACGTCTGCACGCTTCTGATCTGCTATAGACAGGGCATGTTGCGCGCGACGCTCTTGTCCCTATCGTTGGTCGTTTCGTTCGCTGCCTGCAAGAAGGACTCGGACGCGGCCGGAACGGCGAAGCCCAAAGTCACACCCGCTGCGCCGGTCACGGCGGGAACGACCGACAAGGACGGCGTTCGCCGGATCGAGGTCACCGCGAACACCGAGGGCTACAAGCCCGACAAGATCGCGGGCAAGCCCGGCGAGAAGCTGATGCTCGTGTTCACGCGCACCGCGGACTCGTCGTGCATCTCGCAGCTCGTCACGCCCGACAAGCAGACGGTCGACCTGCCGCTGAACAAGCCGGTCGAGGTCGCGGTCACCGTGCCTCAAACCGGATCCGTCGGCTTCGCGTGCGGAATGGACATGTTCCACGGCACGATCGTCGCCGAGCCGAAGTCTTAAGCCCCACTCTGCAACGTATTGTTTCGTGGCCGAAGCCAGCCTGAACCTTCGGGCACGGTATCGGCATGTGGCGAGTCGGCTTGTTGTTGTGCTGTGCCGTCGGCTGCTCTGGCCTCGAGAGTAGTCCGGTCGCGACGGTCATCGGCTTCCCGATCGACAACGGCGAGGTCGACAGCCTCTCGGTCACGGGGCTGACCCTCGTCCCCGCATACTCGCGGACGATCCTCGACTACTACGTTCGCTGCGCCGACGGTGACAACACGATCGACGTCTCGGTCACCAGCGCGGGCCGCACGCTGATCCACACGTACACGCTCGTGCCGAACGACGCGGTCCAGGTCGCCGACTACTGGATCCGCTGCTTGCCGCCGGACTTTCCGGTGATCGGCGTGACGACGCATCCCGAGCTTGGCGCACCGACGCCGGGCTACTACCTCGTCAACAGCGGGCCGTACGTCGCGGCGCTCGACACCAACGGCACGCCCGTGTGGTACGAGCCGACGACCTCGGGCGGCGATGTCGACTCGCTCCAGCCAAACGTGATCTCGTACCTGCCGAATGCCGAGTATCCGTTCGCGATCGACGACGCCCCGAGCTTCCAGATCGCCGACCTCGCGGCGGGGACCTCGACGACGCTGACCTCGCCCGACGCGCCGACGAACGAGCACGAGCTCCAGCGCTTGGCGAACGGCGACTACCTGATGTTCGCCGATCAGGTCACGCCGCACGTCGACCTCGAGGAGCTGGGCTACGGCGCGGACGCGTACGTCGCGGACTGCAAGATCGAGGAGCTCGATCCGGCGGGCAACCTCGTGTGGTCGTGGCTCGGCAGCGATCACATCGACATCGTCGGCGAGAACATGCTGACGACGACGACGATGAGCGGGCTCCTGACGCTCGTCGACGCGATTCACTGCAACTCGATCGACATCGGTCCCGACAACGACTTGCTGGTCTCCGCGCGCCACACGTCGGCGATCTACGACATCGATCGGGCGACCGGCACGATCCGGTGGAAGCTCGGCGGTACGCCGGTGACGAAAGACGGCGAGGCGTACCTCGCAGTCGTCGACGATCCGTTCGCGGGCTTCAACCTCCAGCACGACGCGCGGTTCCTCGCGAACGGCGACATCACGCTGTACGACGATCACGGTCTCTACGGGATGCGCGACGGAGGCCTGGCGCGCGGGCTCGAGCTCGCGCTCGACCACGACGCCGGTACCGCCCGGATCGTGTGGCAGGTGTTCGGTCGCGAGGAGAGCGAGTACATGGGCAGCTTCCGGCGCTACGCCGATGGAGACAGCGTGATCGGCTGGGGCTACCTCGTCGGCGACCCGGTGATCCTGACCGAGGTCGACGGCGACGCGAACGACGTGCTCGACATCTCGTTCCAGGCCGACATCACGTTCGCCGCGCTGACGTATCGCGCGATCAAGGTGCCGGTCACGCAGCTCGATCACACGTTGCTGCGCGCGACGGCAGCGCGCTGATCACTTCATGCGCATCGTGACGACGAAGCACGCACCGATCGCGGTGCCGCGCAGCGAGTACGGCCTGTACTTCCACGTCTTCAGCTGATCGGCGAGGTCTTCGGCGACGCGCTTGTCGAGCTTGGCGACGAAGTCGACGCTCGCGACGTTGCCGAGCTTGTCGATGCACAGCTTCGCCGCGGTGATCGCCGGCAACGACTGCGCCTTGTAGCGAGAGATGTTCGGCGACTCGCCGGCGATCTTCGTCACCGCATTCGGTGCGACCGTGATCGGGCCCGTCGGCAGAGGTGCAGGTGCAGGTGCAGGCGTAGGCGTAACCGGTGGCGCCGGCACGACCGGTCGTTCCGGCATCGGCGTCGGTGCGGGCGGTGGGGTCGGCTGCTCTTGCGGCGCTGCACTCGCGTCGGGCTTCGCCGGCGCAGGAGTCGTGTCCTCGACGAACGCTTCGGTCGCCGACTTCTTCACCGTATGCGGCGAAGGCTGGACGCCCGGCAGTGCTGCGCCGGTCGGTGGCGCAGTCGTCGTGAACGACGGATTGAGCTCGATATCGCTCGATGCCTCCGCATTGACCGTCTGGCGCCAGACCTCTGCGCCGCCGCGCTTCAGGATGATCGTGTGAGCGCCCGGCTTGATCGGAACCTTGATCGGCGTGTGCTGCGCTAGCGCCACGCCGTCGAGCTCGGCCTCGAGGCCGGAGGGCGTCGAGGCGACAGACAGCGTCGCTTCACCACTCGCGCCGGTCGTACCGAGCGGGCGGAGCTCGATGTGGAGCGAGTGCTTGTCGTTCGCGGAGAGGTCGAGCGACGTCAGGTACGCGGTGTAACCGCTGCGATGGATCTCGACTTGATGAACGCCGGCCGCGAGCTCGGTGCTCCACGGCGATCCTGTGTGCGCGTTGCCGTCGATCCGGATCTCGGCGTCCGCCGGCGTGACGTCGAACTTCACGGTCGCAGGACCGGTCGCGACGGGGACCTCGGGCTTCGTCGCGGGCGTTGTCGGATGCTGGCTCGTCACGTACATCGCGACCGCGGCACCGCCGCCGGCGAGCAGCAACAGGCCGAGCACCATCCACCACCGGCTCGACCGATTGCGCTCGACCATCGACGCGCCGATCACCGAATTCGCGACCGGCTGCTGGGTCGCCGGCGCGATCGACACCGGTGCGGTTCGCCGGGCCTGCGCCGGTTGGACGCCCGGTCGCGTGCGCGGTGGCGGTGCGAGCGGATCGAGAGGCGTCGGAATCGGCGTCTGCGCGCGGATCACCGGCAGCTGGCCGGTATTCGAGAACCGGACGATCGGTTCTTGCGTGTTCGCGCGGCCGATCGCGATCGGCTCGGCGAGCGTCGCCGCGGCTTCGTCGCCACCATCGTCGAGCCCGAACAGATCGTTGACGCCGCTCGAGCTGTCGCGTGCGGTTCCGATCGGCGGCGGGTTGCTCGTGCGCGGGCGAGGCCGGGAGAAGTCGAGATCCGGTGGCTCGACATCGGCGGTCGCCGCGCGGAATCGCTCGGAAGGCCGCGAGCCGCGTGGCGCCGTGCCGTGACTCGGCTGATGGACCGGGATATCGCCGACACCGCCCGACGAGCTGATGATCTCGACGTCGTTCCCCATGTCGTCGCCCGTCACGAACGTCTCGGCGCGCACGGCGAGGTGCTTCTCCGAAACATCGGGCACGTCCTCGAGCACGATCGGACCCGAGTGCCCGACATCCTCGGCCTCGCCGGTGCCCCACACCATCTCGACGGCTTCGTCGTCGTCCCGGTTGCGCACCGGTCGCACCGTCGCCGCGCGTCCGATCGGACCGACCGGCGTCGCCATCTGCTGCGAAGGCTCGAACGTGTTGCCCGAGAAGCCCGCGGGCTGCTCGAGCGAGAATGCCCAGTCGAGCCACATCGCGACGTCGCGATGCGAGGTCTGGAGCTGGTACTGCTTGCGCACGCGATTCAGCTCGTCGCGCATCTCGAGCGCGTTCGCGAACCTATCGTCGGGGTCGCGCGCGAGTGCCTTGAACGCGATCGCGTCGAGCTCCGGCGTGCACGCTTGATTGAACGTCGACGGCGGCATGATGTCGCCGCGCTGGACCTTCATCAGCGTCTGGTATTCGTTCTTGCTCGCGAACAGCGGCCGCGCCGTGAGTAGCTCGTGGAGGATCACGCCGCACGCCCAGACGTCGCTGCGCGCGTCGAGATCCTTCGAGCCCGAGATCGCCTCGGGCGCCATGTACGCGAGCTTGCCCTTCACGCGCCCGGTCTGGGTGCGGAGCTGCGACGACTGCGCCTTCGCGATGCCGAAGTCGATGACCTTGAGATGGCCCGACGGCGTCACGAGCAAGTTCGACGGCGACACGTCGCGGTGGACGAGGCCGAGCGCCTGACCCTGGTCGTCCGCTTTCGTGTGCGCGTAGTCGAGCGCCTCGAGCAGCTGGAGCATGATCCCGACGGTGACGTGGAGCGGGGCAGGGCCGGTGACCTTGCGCGCGTGGCGCAGGATCTTCCGGACATCGCGACCCTCGATGTACTCCATCGAGATGAAGTACTCGGTGCCGACGCGGCCGAGCTCGTAGATCTGGACGATGTTGACGTGGGTCAACATCGACGCGAGCTTCGCCTCGCGCACGAACGCCTTGATGAAGCTCGCGTCCTCTGCGAGGTGCGGGAGGAGGCGCTTCAGCGCGACGTAACGCTCGAAGCCCTCGACGCCACGCTCGAGCGCGCGGTGAACGGTCGCCATTCCGCCCACACCCAGTCGCTCGTACACGAGGTACGGGCCGAACTGTTCCTCGGAGGCGGCGTCGGGCCCCATAGCTCTGCGCGTGGATCGTCGCACACAACGCGCACAGGTGGTCTGACTACTTCTTCGTTTCTTCGGGCGATCTTACGTCGAGCGTCAGGGCGTGGATCGGCCCCTTCATTTCCTCGGCAAGCGCGGCCATGACCAGCCTGTGTCTTTCCAACATGGTTCGACCGCTGAACTCGGCCGAAACGATCGTCGCTTTCCAGTGGTCTTCGGTCCCGGTCAGATCCGAGAGCTCGACGTCGGCGTCCGGGAGTGCCAGGCGAATCTTGGCGATGATGGCTTCCGGCTTCATGCGTGAGGAACATTAAGTTGTTTCGCGACGGCGGCGAACGCGTCGATCGCGCGGTCGATGTCCGCCTCGGAATGGGCCGCCGAGACCTGCACCCGGATCCGGGCCTGACCCTTCGGCACGACCGGATACGAGAAGCCGATCACGTAGATCCCGTGGCCGAGCAGCTGCTGGGCCATCTCGGCGGCGAGCCGGGCGTCGCCGAGCATCACGGGGGTGATCGGGTGGGTGCCCGGGCGGATCGCGAGGCCGGCCTTCGTCATCCCGGCGCGGAACCGGGTCGTGTTCGCCTCGAGCTTGTCGCGGAGCGCGGTCGACTCGCTGAGCAGCGCGATCGCCGCGATCGATCCGGCGACGATCGGCGGCGCGAGCGTGTTCGAGAACAGATACGGCCGCGACCGGTTGCGCAGGAGATCGACGATCTCCTTCTTGCCCGACGTGAAGCCACCGGAAGCACCGCCGAGCGCCTTGCCGAGCGTCGAGGTGAACACGTCGACGCGGTCGAGGCAGCCGCGCATCTCGGCGCTGCCGCGGCCGGTCTTGCCGACGAAGCCCGTCGCGTGGCTGTCGTCGACCATGACGAGCGCGTTGTACTTCTCGGCGAGGTCGCAGATCTGATCGATCCGCGCGATGTCGCCATCCATCGAGAACACGCCATCGGTCGCGACCATCCGCAGGCGCTTGCCCTGCGTCGCCTTCAGCTTCGCTTCGAGGTCGTTCAGATCGTCGTGCTCGTAGCGATGGCGCTCGGCCTTGCACAGGCGGACGCCGTCGATGATCGACGCGTGGTTGAGCGCGTCGCTGATGATCGCGTCGTCTTCGCCGAGCAGCGTCTCGAACAGGCCGCCGTTCGCGTCGAAGCACGAGCCGTAGAGGATCGTGTCCTCGGTGCCGAGGAACTTCGAGACCGCGGCCTCGAGCTCCTTGTGCTTGTCCTGGGTGCCGCAGATGAACCGCACCGACGACAGGCCATAGCCGCGATCGTCGAGCGCCGCGCGGGCTGCCGCGATCACGCGCGGGTGCGACGACAACCCGAGGTAGTTGTTCGCGCAGAAGTTGATCACTTCCTTGCCGTTCGTGACGACGTGCGCGGCCTGCGGCGACGTGATCAACCGCTCGTGCTTCCACAACCCGGCCGATTCGATCTCGGCGAGCGCGGCGGCGTAGATGGACTTCGCGTTCGTGTACATGGTGGCTCCTCTAGTGAGATAGCACTGCGCCGAGGTCGAGCATGCGGCGCACGCGCGGCACGAGATCCTCGGTCATGCCGTCGAGGTCGTAGGTCGGCTTCCAGTTCCAGTCGCGGCGCGCGGCCGAGTCGTCGATCGCCTTCGGCCAGCTATCGAGGATGCCCTGGCGCACCGGATCCGGCGTGTACGTGAACGTCGCGTTCGGGATCACGCGCTGGACCGACGTCGCGATCTCGTCGGCGCGCGGCGAGAAGGCAGCGATGTTGTAGATCGTGCGGGTCAGCCGATCGCGATCCGCGAACGCGAGCTCGAGCAGCGCGCGCACGCCGTCGGGCATGTACATCAGCGGGATCCGGGTATCGGCGCGCGCGAACGCATCGTAGCTGCCCTTGCGGACGGCGTCGACGTACATGAACAGCGCGTAGTCCGACGAGCCGCCGCCCGGCATCGCCGCCGAGATGAGGCCAGGGAACCGCACGCCGCGGCAGTCGATGTCGTAGCGCTTGCGGTAGTAGCTGCACAGCAGCTCGCCGGAGACCTTGGTCGCGCCGTACATCGTGCCGGGATGGAGCGCGACGTCGTCGGGGCACGGATCGGGGAGCGGGCCGCTCGGCGGCGGACCGAATACCGCGATGCTCGACGTGAACATCAGACGCTTCACCTTCGCCCGACGCGCGGCCTCGAGCACGTTCCACGTGCCGGTCTGGTTGACGTCGTACGCGAGGCGCGGGTTCGCTTCGCCGCTCGCCGACAGGATCGCGGCGAGGTGATAGACGAGCTCGGGGCGCTCGTCGGTGAACATGTGCTGGACCGCCGCGGCGTCGGTGACGTCGAGGCGCTGCCAATCGCCGCCCGCGTGGGCGTGGCTCGGCGGGCGAGGAGCGAGGTCGGTCGAGACCACGTGGTGGCCCGCGGCGACGAGTGCGCCGATGAGATCGTGGCCGATCTGGCCGCCGGCACCGGTGATGAGGATCTTCATTGCGCGCGCATCATCTTCGCGCGGGCGATGAAGATCAATGCGTCGACTGTTCGACCGCGTAGACCGAGCAGGCGTGCGAGAACGTCATCGTGTTGCCGACCATCGTGCCCGGGCCGGGCGGGTCGTTATCGAGCGCGCCGCCGGCCCAGTTGTAGCCCGAGTCGGAGAACGCGAGGAACACGCACATTTCCTGGTCGCCGATGCCCCAGCCGACCGTGGTCGACCGCGGGTTGTAGTAGTCGCACGTAAACTTGAAGTGCGAATAACCCACCATCGAGAACGGCGGATCGAGTGTGCCGCCCAGAGAGTCACCGATCTGTGACGTCGTCTCGTAGATGTTCTGGTCGGTACTCGCGTCGGCCGACATCGCGTCGATCGTGAGGCCGGTGCCGAGCACGTGGTAGTGCGCCATCGCGTAGTACAGCTTGAAGTCCGGCGACGGCGCGGTGACCGCGCCCTGATTGCGGAGGATGTCCCACTGCGGCTGGAGGTCGCAGTCGACGGTGAACGACGAATTCATGTTCGGCGGTAGCCCGAGCGCGTGGTCCTCGAACGACACACCGGCGAGCTTCGTCGTCACGTTCGCCGCGAGGATCGGCTTCAGCGTGATCGTCGGCGACAGCTGGTCGACCGTGTCGGATGCGTTCAGCAGGTGGATCGTCGAGACCAGCTTCGAGTGCGCGGGGATCTGGATCACCGCGCCGGCGGGGAACTTCTGGGTGTCGCGCTGCGCTTGCGTCGATTGCGCGAACAGCACGCCGCCCTTCAATGCGGCGACCTCCTGATCGAAGCCGCGATCCGCGCACGTGAACGTGCCGTCGGGGCCGTCGAAAGGACCGATCGCACCGGTCGCGGGGTTACTCGCCGGGACCCACATCCAGTTCGAGTGATGGAAGCCGGGACCGCCGGCTGCGAAGTCGACCTCGTTCACGTACATCACGTCGTCGTTGTTCAACGTGATCTGTACGCACTGATCGCTGATCTCCTGGCTCGGCTGGATCGTGAACGGGCCGAACGGATATACGCGCGGTTCGTCCTCCGCTGGTGCGTTCGTTCCACTGGTGCAGGCCGCGAATAGGGCAACGAGTGCGATTCCCCGGAAGCGCATGGCACCTCATATAATGGTCCGCTGGCCGGGCCAATTGTTAAATGGTTACACCGCGCGCAAAGAATCTGGTTCGGAAGTCCTTCTCGATGGTTCGGGTAAGGATTTCCGCGTAGTCGGAGGCCGCTGCGAGGCCCCAGGCCCGTTCGGCGGGGGTGATCTCGGTCGAGCGGGTCGCCGGGTTCGCGGCGCCGTAGGTCGCTTCGAGCTCGCCGTGGAGCACGGGCCAGTGCTCGGTGATCCACGCCGGGATGCGATCGCCGATCGCGGTCGTCGCGAGCCAGTCGAGCGTGTCCCAACCGAAGTCGCGGTGGCGAACTTCGTCGACGAGGATCCGATCGAGCGCGGTGCGCGCGATCGCTTCGGTGCACGGCGCGCGGAGGTGCTTGAACAGCGGCACGGCGACGGTCTCGCCGAGGCAGAACACGCGCACGATCGCGGAGAGCAGATCGATCTCGAGCACCGGATCGCGGCGGGCGAGGCCGAGGTGCTCGCGGACGATCACGGGTGGCGCGGTGCCGCCGGCGGCGGTGTAGACCTCGTGCGAGAGCCGCGAGTGCGCGAGCTCGTCGGCGACGATCGCGAGGCCCGCGTCGATCAGCTCGGGTGGCGCACCGGCTTGGATCAGCCACAGCGTGACTTGCTGGGCGATCGCGGCGGACGTGTATTCGGCCGCGATGCGGGCTCTCCATTCTTCGCGGACGCGGTGGATGGTCACGCGTTCCGAATAGGGAATAGGGAACAGGGAACCGAGAACTTCATTTCGGGCAAGGCACCTGTTGCGGCGCCTTGCACTTCGCGTTGCGCGGGCACGGATCCATGCGCTCGGCGATGCAACTTCCGTCGTGCTGCGTGACCTTCGCGGGATACGCGATGCCGTCGACGCACGCGTAGGTCTGCGGCCGCGGCGGATTGCACATCGCGCGCGGCGGACAGTGCGTGATCGTGCGGGCCTCGCACGAACCGTTCGTCTTCTCGACGATCCACGTGCGATCCTCGGGCGGCGGCGGCGGCGGTGGATTTGCCGTCGGCAGCGGCTGGGGCGGCGTCGGATCGGTCTCCGGCGGCGGCGTCGGCCGCGGCGGGTTCGCGATGATCGTCGGCGACTGCGCCTCGGGCGGCGGTGGGCTGGGGCGCGGATCGCTCACCGTCGGCTGCCCCGGATCGGGTTGCGCGACGGGTTGCGACGGTGGCGTCGATGACTGCACGACGCATGCGGGCGCTACCGCAATTGTCACCACGAACGAAGCCCCAAACCTACGACGCGGCATGCGCGCTGACATCCGGCGACGGTAACATGCGGGCCATGGGGAAGTTGGTCGCCTGGGTGGCGGCCTCGATGATCGTCTGCGCGACGGCTGCCGCCGAGCCGCTCTCACCGGACGATCTCGCGAAGAAGAACGAGGACGGCTACGTCACCGGCCTGCCGCTCGCCGCGTACTCGACGGACATCGGCCTCGGCGTCGGCGCGCGCGCCTACTACTACTGGAACGGCGAGCGCAGCGATTCGCGGTTCGCGGTCACGCCGTACTTGTTCCGGATGTTTCTCCAGGTGTTCGTGTCGACGCGCGGCGTCCAGTTCCACTGGCTCGACTTCGACATCCCGAAGCTGCTCGACTCGCCGTACCGATTTCGCTCGCAGCTGATCTACGCGCGCAACATCAACAACAACTACTTCGGCATCGGCTCGCGCACGCTCGCGCCGCTCTCGTTCCCCGGCTCGGCGAAGACCTACGACTCGTACGCGGCTTACTCCGCCGCGCAGCAAGCGAGCGCGCCCGACGGCACGACGTGGACCAAGTACGACCAGTACGATCTCGCCGAGCCGACCGCGATCGCGTCGCTCGAGCGCCAGTTCTTCGCCGATCGCGTTCGCGTGCTCGGCGGCGTCGGCTTCCAGTACGCGACGATTCGCGACTACACCGGCAAGCAGGTCGATGCCGTCGACGCGACCGGCGCCGACACCACCGCGACGATGAACCAGACCCGGCTCGCCGCCGATTGTGCGGCCGGCCGGCTCGTCGGCTGCAGCGGCGGTCGCAACGACTATCTCCGGCTCGGCATCTCCTACGACACGCGCGACTTCGAGCCCGATCCGAACCGCGGCGTGTTCCTCGACGCCGAGGTCGATCTCGGCACCGTCGCGCTCGGCTCGCAGTACGACTACGCGCGCGCGATGGTCGCGGCACGCGGCTACTACTCGCCGATCCCCGACGAGGATGTCGTGCTCGCCGGCCGCGCTGTGATGGTGGCCCAGAGCAATGGCGCGCCGTTCTTCAGCATGGATTCGTTCCCGTTCACCGAGGATCCGCGCCAAGGCCTCGGCGGTCACCGGACGCTGCGCGGCTATCGCCAGGACCGGTTCGTCGGCTCCGTGATGTCGCTCGTCAACGCCGAGGTCCGCTGGACATTCGGTCATCTCACCGCGTGGCACCAGAAGCTCGCGTTCATCGCCGTGCCGTTCGTCGATGCAGGTCGCCCCTACGACTCGCTCGGCGAGCTCAGCTACAAGGACTGGAAGCCGTCGTACGGCGGCGCGCTGCGGATCTCGTGGAACCTGGCCACGCTCGCGACGATCGACTACGGGGTCAGCCCCGAGGACAGCGGCCTCTACATCAACTTCAATCACATTTTTTAGTGCTACGCTGGCGCGGATGACTGCCCGCGAGGATCGCGCTCGTCTCGAAGCGCTGGTCGTGCGCGTCGAGGCCGACCTCGGTGCGGTCGCGGAGGATCGCGACGACGGTGACGCGCTCGCGGCCGGCCTCGGTGGCGAGCTCGCGCTCCGCTGGCGCCTCGCGGTCGTGCGTGCGGCGATCGAAGATCCACCGGACGGCGACACCGTGCGCGAGCTCTACGGCGAGCTCGTCGATCGCTACCGCGACGAGCCCACCAGCCTCGCCCAGATCAAGCCGCTCGGCGACGAGATCCGCAAGCTCGAGGCCGCCGGCGAGCTACCGAGCACGATGGTCGCGCGCAGCGATCGCCGCAAGCGCTAGAGCAGTGCGGCACGGATCGGCTCGGGCGCGTCGGGGTTGATCGCGATCGTCGTGAAGTGATGGCGCTCGTGCGCGAGCCAGTCGAGCACCCAGCGGCTCTCGTGCGCGCCGAGTCTCGGGAACACGTTCAAGCGGAGCCGGCGCAGCCGGTTCGCCTCGTCGCGGCGGATCTGCAGGTGGATCCGCGTGCCCGGGGACGTCGCGACGATCCCGAGCCGGCGAACCTGCATCGTCTCGACCTGGAAGATCACCTCGCGGACGTGGCGCAGCGCGAGCTCGAGGTCGAGGTCCGTGATCGCGGCGAGCTGCGGCGCGCGGACGAGCCAGTGCAGGTCGTCCGCGGTGATGTCGCGACCTTCGCCGCCATGGACGCGCTGGACGGTCGCGGCCATCCCGAACGCACGAAGCGCAGGCAGGCACGTGATCTTCGCGAATGCCTCGATCGCATCTGCTGTCTCGCGTGCCCAACCGTTATCGCGCATGCGCGCCCGTTGCCACGTCAGCGTGCGCACCGACGGCAGCGGGTGCGCGAGCCTCGCGAGGCGGGCGATTCCCAGGTTGTCGAGCGCGAACGTCTCGAGCGAGCCCAGGTGAACGTTGTCGTCGAGCGGCGCGCGGTTCGCGTGGCGGATCGTCGCCCACGCCGGATCGTTGGTGATCTCGCCGGTGTCGTAGGCCCGCGCGGCGAAACCGCGGTGGAACACGACGTTGACCGCTTTCGCCGGCAACGGATACCACCACAGGTGACCGTATGCGCGTTCGAGCGCTAGCATCCGCGTGACCTGGCGGCCGGTGAGGCGATCGCGCGCGAGCTGGAGCGCGATGAACTCGCCGCGCGGGTCTCCGTGCTGGAGCAGGAAGTCCGCGTAGATCTGGCGCGGGCCGTCGTCGAGCGGCGTTGCATACACCTGAGCGAGCAGCGCGGCTTCCTCCCGGCTCCGACGATCGCGCCGCACGGTCAGCGTCGCCGCGGCGGTCACGAGCGCGTCGCACGCAACGCGTTCTTCGGCCGAGACCGGGGGGACAACGGCAAACGCTCGCTCGAGCCTCGGCAGCTCCTCCGCATGCTCCGCGACGAGGTGGCGGAGAAACTGCACCTGGGGCTCCTGCCACGCGGTTGCTGTGGGCAGCGCGCGGATGCGGGCCAGCGCGCTGGGGTGGAGGTTGCGACGCAGCGCGGCCCACAGCGCATCGCGAATCGGCTTCTGCTCTGGCCCCTTGTGACGGCCCTGTTCGAGTGCCTCACACACCGGCGCCGCGATCCGCGGATCCGGGCCGTGCGCCTCGAGGAGCGCGATCCGCGTGAGGAGCTCGCGGCTGCGCGAGGTCGTCAGGAGACTCGCGATCAGCGTGATCGCGTTGACCGAATCGACGTGCGCGGCCTCGCGCCGCCACAGGAGGTTGAGATGGCCGTCGGTGGTCCCGACCAGCGGCCGCGACGGGACGTCCGCCGCGACGCGTGCCGAGAGCGCGTCGAGCGCGATCGCGAGCTCGGGAGCCGGGTGTGCGCGCCAGGCGGCGAGCACCTCCGCGACCGCTAGGCGCCAGTCCTCGTCGTGGGCGGCGGCCACCGCTTCGGCCAGCATCGTCTCAGTCTAACGCACACCACGCCGAATCTTCCCGTGCTATCCATCGCCCGCCATGAGCCTCGTAGTGCTCGACGACGTGACGCTGTTCTTCGGAGATCGCCTGATCTTCGACTCGATCAGCCTGCGACTCGGCCACGGTGACCGGGTCGGTCTGATCGGCCCGAACGGCTCGGGCAAGACCACACTCCTCAAGATCATCGCGGGCGACCAGGAGGTCGACGACGGCAAGGTCACTCGCGCGAACGGCGTCCGCGTCGGCTGGCTGCCGCAGGACATCTCGATCGCGGGCGGCAAGACGCTGATCGACATGATCCTGTCGTCGGTCCCGGGCAAGAAGGAGCTCGACGCGCAGCTCGCGGCGACCGAACAGGCGCTGTCGAGCGGTAACCTCGACGACGATCAGATGATCGAGCTCGCCGAAGAGCTCGGCGTGCTGCACGAGCGGATCGATCACTTCGACAAGTACTTCGGCGAGCACGAGGCGCTCGCGATCCTCGCTGGCCTCGGCTTCGCGATCGGCGACGAGCATCGCGACATCGGCGAGTTCTCGGGTGGCTGGAAGATGCGCGCGGTGCTCGCGGGCCTGTTGTTCCAGCGACCGGACGTGCTGCTGCTCGACGAGCCGACGAACCACCTCGACATGCCGTCGGTCGCGTGGTTCGGCGACTTCCTGAAGGCGTGGTCGGGCTGCTTCATCTTGATCAGTCACGACCGCGACTTCTTGAACGATCAGATCAAGCGCGTCGTCTCGCTCGAGCTCGAGGGGTTGCGCAGCTATCCCGGTAACTACGAGAAGTACCTCGCGGCACGTGCCGAGGAAGAGACGATCCTCGTCGGCCGCGCGCGCAACCTCGCACTCGAGCGCGAGCGCCTGACCAGCTTCATCAACCGGTTCCGCGCACAGGCGAACAAGGCGAAGGCCGTGCAGTCGCGCGTCAAGATGCTCGAGAAGATGGAGACCGTCGAGGTCTACGAGAAGCGCGGCACGCTGCGGTTCTCGTTCCCGTCGGTGCCGCGGGTCGGCGGCGAGCCGATCAAGATCGACGGCCTGACCAAGGCGTACGGCGAGCACGTCGTGTTCGGGAAGCCCGTCGATCTCACCGTTCGGCGCGGCGAGAAGATCGGCATCATCGGCGTCAACGGCGCCGGCAAGACGACGCTGTTGCGGATGATGGCGGGCGAGATTCCGCACGACAAGGGCACGATCAAGATCGGCAACGGCGTCGAGGTCGGCTACTACGCGCAGCACCACGCCGACACGCTCGACATGGACGCGACGATCTACGAGATCATTTCGCGCGCCGCGCCCGAGGCGTCGCCGGCGAAGGTCCGGTCGATGTGCGGCGCGTTCATGTTCTCCGGCGACGATGTCGACAAGATGGCGCGCGTGTTGTCGGGTGGCGAACGCGCGCGCGTCGCGCTCGCGAAGCTGTGCATCGCGCCGGGCACGCTGATGCTGATGGACGAACCGACGAACCACCTCGATCTCGCGAGCTCGGAGGCGCTGACCGAGTCGCTCAAGAGCTACGAGGGCACGCTGGTGTTCGTCAGCCACAACCGGTCGCTGATCCGCAACCTCGCGACCCGGATCTGGAACGTCGAGGACGGCAAGGTCGAGACCTACGCCGGCACGCTCGACGAGTACATGTACTCCATGGCGGAGCGCCGGCGGCTCGCGGGTCAAGATGACGTCGCCGCGCTGAAGACGAAGGTCACCGCGCCGACGAAGCACGTCACCGGCAAGCCGGCTGCGCCGGTGGCACCGGTGAGCCGTGAAGATGATAAGGCGCGCAAGCGGCGCGAGGCCGACGAGCGGGCGAAGCGCAACGCGAAGCTCGGCCCACTCGAGAAGCAGGTCGCCCAGCTCGAGGAGCGGATCGGGGCGCTCGAGGCGGAACAAAAGGTCCGCTCCGCCGAGCTCGCGGATCCGACCGTGTACGACGACGCCCCACGTCGCAACAAGCTGCTGGCCGATTACCAGGCAAGCCAGGACAAGCTCGACGACCTCAACGCGCGGTGGGAGAAGTCGATGGCCGAGCTAGAGTCCGCACGCGCGCAACTGGCGTGAGAATCTGCGATACTCGTTCCCGCAGTGGAGCCGAGCTCGCAGCTGATCGACGGCAAGTACCAGCTCGTGGAAGTCGCGGGCGAAGGCGGCATGGCGACCGTCTACAAGGCGGTCCAGAAGGGCGCCGCCGGGTTTCAGCGCACCGTCGCGATCAAGCACATCAAGCCCGAGTATCGCGCGCTCAAGAACTACATCGACATGTTCATCGAGGAGGCTCGCGTCGGCAGCGAGCTCCAGCACCCGAACATCGTCCAGGTCCACGACTTCGTCAGCCAGAACGGCTCGTACTACCTCGTGATGGAGTGGGTCGAGGGCATCGACCTCGGCGCGTTCATCCGGATCAACAAGGAAGCGGGCACGCCGATCTCGTGGCCGTTCGCGGTCGCGATGGGCATCGGCACGCTGCGCGGCCTCGGTGCGGCGCACACCCGGATCGCTCCCGACGGCACGCCGTCGCCGGTGATCCATCGCGACGTGTCGCCGCACAACGTCCTCCTCGGGATCAACGGCGGCGTGAAGCTGAGCGATTTCGGCCTCGCGAAGGCGCGCGATCGGATCGCGAGCCTGACCGCGCCCGGTACCGTGAAGGGCAAGCTCAGCTACCTCGCGCCCGAGGTCACGTTCGGCCGGCCGAACTCGCCGCAGTCGGATCTCTACGGCGTCGGCAACGTGATCTGGGAGAGCCTCGCCGGCGAGCGCTTGTTCGACGGCAAGAACGACGTCGAGATCTTCAAGAAGATCCGCGCCGCGAAGGTGCCGCCGATCGTCGAGCGCCGTCCCGACGTGCCGCCGGCACTCGCCGCCGTGCTCGATGTCGCGCTCGCCCCCGATCCGGCGAATCGCTACACCACGGCGACCGAGTTCGCGTCCGCGCTATCGCAGGTGATGAAGCAAGCGGTCGGCGTCGATCCCGCGAGCGCGCTCGGTACCGCGGTCCGCGAGGCGCGCATGCGCGACCGGCCGGCCGAGTACGACAACAAGAACACCTCGGACGATCTGCCGATGGGATCGAACGCGAAGACGATTCCCGCGCGCCCCAAGCGCGAATCGGTCGACGTCGAGTTCAGCACGGCCGATCAAACGGTCGAGCCGATCGAGCTCACGCCCAAGAAGAAGTAATCACCAGAGCTGATTCGAGCCGGTGAAGCCGGCGCCGAACGGCACGCGCGTCGACACCCGATCGTCGCGATGCCGCGCGCAAAACCAGCGCTCGCCCTCGGTCTCGACGCGAACTTTTGCGCAGTCGGCACAGATCGGCGAGATCTGCGGCGGATCCTCGACGAGCGCGGCGACCAGGACCGGGCAGGGTGCGAGGTCGAGGATATCGGCGGCGGTCTTCGCGAGCCGGCGATGCGGATGCTGCACGCCGAACCGACCGATCACGATCAGCTGTGCGCCGACCTCGGTCGCGAGTGCCGCGAGCTCCTGCGCGACCTTGCCGGCGCGGACGTGGAGCCGGAGCGAGCCGACGCCGCGGTCGATCACGCCGACCGACGGGAGCACGAGATCCGAGAGCTTGCGCTTGGTCGCCTCGATGTCGCGCACGTGGTCGACAACTGTCAGGAAGTGCAGATCCGGAACGCCGTGACGCGCCGCTTGATCGAGCGCGTGCTCGACGACGATCGAGCTGAACTGACCCAGGTCGACAGCGACGACGATGCCAAAGGTGTTCTGCGTCATGTGCGAAATCGATGCATCGCGCATGCCCGTCAGAACAATTACGACGCGGTCTCGACGGCTTTGACCTGAAACACGCGGCGGTCGTCGAGCCGGATCGCGGTGAGGAAGTTGCCCCACACGCAGCCGGTATCGAGCCCGATGTGGCGCGGCCCGATGTCGAGGCCGAGTGCAGCCCAATGCCCGAAGATCGCGGTGTGATTCGTCCACTTCGCCGGCATCGCGAACCACGGGACCGTGTTCGCAGGAGCGCCGGCCGGCGGTCCGTCGTAATCCGCGACGAGCTTCGCGTCGAGATCGACCATGCGTGCCCGCACGAAATACGACAACAGCGCGCGCCAGCGCTCGGGGCCCGCGAGCGCACGATCCCAGACCGGCGCCTTGCCGGCGGTCGCCACCATGAAGTCGCGCCAGGCCGGGCCGGCGACCTCGCGCTCGAGCTCGTGCGCATAGGCGAGCACGTCGTCGCTCGTCCAGCTCGGATGGAGGCCGGCGTGGATCAGGATGAAGTCGTCTTCGACGTGGGCGAACGGCCGGGTCCGGACCCAATCGATCAGCTCGTCGCGATCCGGCGCGTGCAGGATCGGATCGAGCGTGTCGCGCTTCTTCTCGCTCGCGGCACCAGAGACCCGCGCGAGCAGATGCAGATCGTGGTTGCCGAGGATCGTCACGACCGCATCGCCTTGAGCGCGCGCCCAGTGCAACACGTCGAGCGAGCGAGGCCCGCGATTGACGAGGTCGCCGGTCAGCCACAGGGTGTCGCGACCGCGCTGGTAATCGATCGCGACGAGCATCCGCTCGAGGCTGGCCATGCAGCCCTGGATATCGCCGATCGCGTAGCGCGCCACGTCTCGGTTGTACTATGGTCCGGCGCATGAGGGCATCGATGGCCGGGGTGTTGGCCGCTGCATTGGCGAGCGGTTGCTTCAACGTGACCTACACGAATCCGACGCTACCGCCGAACGGCGTCGTGATGCAGGGCACGAACAAGTTCTTCGTCGCGGCGCTCGTCGGAGACGAACGCGTCCCGGTCTATCAGATGTGCCCGCAGGGCGTATCTCAGATCGAATCGGGCCTCGACATCGGCGATCTCCTGCTGACGGTCATCACGTTCGCGATCTACACGCCGCGCAGCTACGTCGTGCACTGCGGAGGTGCCCGATGACGACAATGAAGCGCCTCGCACTTTGTGCATTGGTCCTCGCCGGCTGCTATCGCACCCGGTTCGAATTGCAGCCGCCGGTCGGCTACGCGACGGCGTCGCCGCTCTACACCGATCACTTTCACCTCTCGCTGATCAACATCATCGAAGTGTCCGCACCGGTCGATCTGAACGCCGCGTGCGGTGGCGTGCCGCCGGCCGCGATCGACGAAAATATCGGTGTGCTCGGCGGACTCGTGAACATCTTCACGAGCTACGTGTTCCCGATCCTCCACGTCCACAACGCGACCGTGCTGTGCCCTGCCGGCAACGGTCCGATGGGCCCCGCGCCCATGGGGCCCGCACCGATGGGGCCCGCGCCGATGGCACCGCCGCCGCCGATGGCGCCGCCGCCTCCGCGCTAGCGCGGCGCGGTCAGGCGTTCCCACCGCACGATCGTCGCCATCGCGGCTTCGGCGGAGTCGCCGCACATATCCTCTGCCGGCCGCAAGCCGACGCAGGTCGGCGGCCGTTCGGGCTTTCCGAACAGCGCGCAGCGCACGTCGACGGTGAGGTGCGGGCAGCGCACGCCCGCGGCTTTTCCGTCGGGCAGGGCAGGCGGGTGCGGCGAGATCGACGGCGCGATACAGCACGCTCCGCACATCGGCCGGCATTCCATCCGGCCAGCGTAGCTCAGTAATCGCGACTCTTCGAGAACCCCGCGAGCGACGCGTAGACATCGTTGAATCGACCGTCGATGTGCGGCCACTCGATGAACCACGTCATGTTCGCGGCGAGCACCTTCGACAGGTCATCGACCTGGCCCTGCCCGAGCAGGTCGGCGGCCTTCTGCTCCTCGGGGGCCGCGGCATCCGGCGGCGTCGCATCGTCGACCGTCGCCTCGCCGAGCGCGACCTTGCGCATGAAGTCCGGCGTCTGCGCGCGGACCGCGCGGACCGACGCGAGCATCGAATCGACGACCTTCGCGCGGGCCTTTCCGAGCTTCACGCTCTCGCCCGCGCAGTCCGCATGCTCGCCGAACCGCTGATCGCGGATCGCGTCGTGGACCTTCTCGATCCGACCGTTGCGCGCGGCGCGCACGAGCGCCTGACCCCAACCGCACGAGACCGCGGTCCACGTCGTGCCTTCATGGACGAGCTCGTTACCCGCCTGATCGAAGATCGTGTCGACGCCTTCCTGGACGTAGAGGTGCTCGCTGCCCTTCGACACCATGTCGAGCCGGTGATGATCACCGGTGAAGCCCTGCTGATCGATCTGGTGCCCGATGCCGTCCTTGCCCGGCACGACGTCGAGTAGGAACCGGCCATCCGCACGGGTCGCCGTCGACACCGCGAGGAGCTTGCCCTCGTTGTCGAAGTGGTGCCAGGTGCCGGCGGTGAAGCCATGCTCGAAGCTACCGGTCGCGAGCTTCGTGCGGACCTTCGAGTCGTAGAAGAACTGCCAGCGGCCATCGCGGCTGCCGTGAACCAGCCGGCCTTCCGCGGCGAGGTTGCCGCTCGGATGGAAGAACCGCCACACGCCGGTCGGTGCGTCGTGCGCGTAACGGCCCTCTGCCAGCTTCTTGCCGTCCGCATACGTCGAGAGCCACGAACCGTTGCCGTGGCTCAGCACCGCACCGCCGACCTGCTTGCCGTCGCCATTCTTCACGGTCCACTTCCCGTCCATGTGGTGATGGCGGATCGTGCCGGTCACGCCGTCCTTGTCGTACGCGCCGTCGGGAACCGAGCCATCGGCGAGCGTCCAGCCGTGCTCGTACGCGACATCGGGGCCTTCGTAGCCCGGCTGGATCGAGCCGAGCTCTTCGAGTGTGAAGCCCGAGTCGGCGACCCACTGCTGGACCTCGGGCATCGCCTTCGCGATCTCCTCGATGTACGAGTAGCGATGCGACGCAGCGATCTTGTCGGCGACCGCGCGCCCCGCGCTCTGCTCGATCAGGTAGCCGACCGCGCAGATCGTGCCTTCATCGTCGATGAACACCGGCGTGCGCCACGGCAGGTGCTCGTTCTTCGGCGTCGTGCCCTTCGCGATGTAGTCGGCGAAGTGCGCGAGCAACAGCTTCCGTTTCGCTTCGAGCTCCGGCCGCGTCGCGGGCCGCGAAGCGAGCAGCTTCTCGACCGCGAGGAAGTGGGTCTTGATCCGCAAGTGCTCTTCCTCGGCGGTCGGCGGTCGGCCGTACTGCTCGAGGAACGCGGTGTCACCGAGGTGGTGATTCGCGCCGTCGCGAAACGACCGGTCGGTGTTCGGAGACTGCGCGAAGCTGGTGCTCGCGAGCAGCGGGAGGATTCCGACGACGAGTAGTGGGATGCGCACGGTTCCGGGCCAACGGCCGACCGCGCGGGTCTATTTCAGAGCTCGATGCGGGTCGTGACGAACCCACATCGCGCACATCCGATCCGGACCTCCAGCACCCCGCCGCGCGTCGACCGCACGAGGTAGCTCGCCCACGCGCTGCTCGTCGTGCCGCGCGTGCCCGGATACGCCGGCATGTTCGCGCCGGTGTGCAGGCCATGGCCCCAGCCGTCGAGGTGGCCGAGCTGTTGATACCCGCGGCCAGGATCGACGAGCTCGAGGTCGTGCGCTTGCGCCGTCGCGTACAGTGGCTCGTTGAAGTCGAGCCCCTTCGCCGAGGGCACGCCGTAGGTGCCGAGATAGCCGGTGTTGACCACCTTGACGTCGATCCGCGTGACGCCACCGGCGAGTGGATGCTTGTCGATCTTGTCGATCTGGATCCGCGGCGCGAGTGCGGCGACGCGCATGTAGACCTGGACCTGGCGCTCGATCATCCGCGAGAGCTCGTGGAGCGGTGGGTTCCACATGCCGACGCGCGGATCGATGCCGCCGATCTCGACCTTGCCGAGTTGCGGATGATCGAACGGGCGCCACGGCGGAAAGCACCGCCCGGCGTTCTCGTCGCGGTCCCACCACGCGAGCTTCACGATGTCGTCGCGCGAGACTTCCTGGTAGTAGTCGACGAACTTCTTCGGCCGCTTCATGCCGAGCCGCTTGAACAGGTCCCACAGCTCGATCACGTACGCGAACGCACCGCGCTGGTTGTAGGCGTACTCGCTGAGGTCGCCCTTCAGCGGCTTGTCGGGCTCGTAGAGGAACTCGTCGTAGCCGCTCACCGTCGGATAGCCGGTGTGCTCCGTCATCCACGCCTCGAGCTGGCGAAACAGCGCGAGGTCTTCCTGATCCATCTTCGCGTCGGGCGTGTGACCGGGCGGGCGGATCAGGACGCCGCCGAATGTGTGGTAGTTGCACCACGCGAAGATCTCCGGATGCCTCGTCGCGAACTCGACGACGCCGCGCGACTCCGGCTCGCTCGCGGCGTATGGACCGGCGCCTGCTTGCTCGTGCGTCGGCGACCACTGCCACGGGAAGTTGCGGTTGAGATCGATCGGGTTGTCGCCGAGGAAGTACGGGCTCGGCACGTGCTTGCCATCGAAGTGCTCGATCGAGCCTTCGGGATAGACCTTGTAGAACGGACCGCGATCCTCGAGCGTGCGCTCGACGAGCAAGCCGGGAAACCCCGGTGCATCGACGAGCTCGCCGGTCGGATCGACGACGCGCATCGCGAGCGCGAGGCCATCGCCGTCGACATCGCCGGGGATCCAGCGCGGCGTGCCGCGATCGACGCGCGCATCGCGCGGGACCGAGCGCACGATCCGGCCGGTGCGCAACACGTGCTCCGCGCCATCGGGCGTGATCCGCGGAACGACGTAGAACAGGACATCGCGCAGGCGATCCGCGATCGGATCCGGCAGATCGACGGTCGACGGTTCGACGTGCAGGCGCAGCGCATCCTCGGCGATCGCGAGCGCGACCGAGCTGCCCGCGAGCTCGCCGGCGTGGACGTTGCCATCGGCCCATGCGGCCGGTCGCACCCGGTCCGGATCGGGACCGACCGTCAGCAGCCACACGTCGCGACCTTCGGGCGTCTTCGCGAGTGACGTCATCCGCGCGAGGTGCGGATACGCGTCGCACCATGCCCGCAGTTGCCGCGTCAGGTGATCGTGATCGAGGTAGGCGTCGCGGAAACCGAGCGAGAGATCGGCGAGCGCTGGGGGCATGGCGACAAAAACCTACACGACTCGGCGTGCAACCGCGCACGCTCCCGTGCCTCTCGATCTCTCTAGAACAGAATCCTCGTACCGAACGTCGTAGCTCCACACCATACTGAGAACATGGCCATGCTGACCTTCGACTCGATTCCGCAAGCACGCGTGGTCCGCAAGGGCGGCCACGAGTTCGCGCCGCCTCCTGCGCCGCGGACCTCGCAAGCGCCCGTGATCCGCGAGCATGCGCGCGCGATGCTGGCCGTCGCACTGGGCCTGTGGCCGCTCACGTGCGTCGTGCTCCTGGCGCTCGGCCTCATGTGGATGGTCGGCATGAGCGGCGCCCCGTAACGCCCCGGGATTACGCGGTTTAGGTCGGCCCTACACACTGGTTAATGGGTCGGCAAGACTCTCGCATCAGTGGCGGTGCAATCCTAGGACTGCATCACCATGGCGTCTGCAGCATCAAGTTGGACCCTCCGCATCCTGATCGGCGTCGCGCTGATCGGCGGCGTCGGCTGGTATCTCCACTCTCATTCGAGCGGGTCGGCGAGCGACCACGCGGCCGACTCCAAGACCTCCGCGAAGGCCGGCTCGGGCGCCGACAAGCGCGTCGTCCCGGTCCAGGTCGCGACGGCGGAGAAGAAGGACTTCCCGGTCTGGCTCGACGGCCTCGGCTCGGTCGCCGCCTACCAGCAAGTCACCGTCCACTCGCAGGTCGATGGCGTGCTGACGGAGGTGAAGTTCAAGGAGGGCCAGGTCGTGAAGAAGGGCGACGTGATCGCGCAGATCGATCCTCGCCCGTTCGTGGTCCAGCTCCACAACGCGGAGGGCGCGCTCGCCCGCGATCAAGCCCAGCTCCAGGCGGCGAAGGCCGACTACGATCGCCAGAAGAACCTGCACGAGCAGAACCTCGTCGCGCAGAACGCGGTCGATGCCGCGGCCGGCACGCTCGGCAACTTCCAGGGCGCGGTCAAGATCGATGAAGCGGCGATCGAGAGCGCGAAGTTGAACCTCGACTACGCGTCGGTGAAGTCGCCGCTCGACGGGATCACCGGCATTCGCCAGGTCGACGCCGGCAACTTGATCCACGCGACCGACGCGAACGGCCTCGTCGTGATCACCGCGATCGATCCGACCGCCGTGATCTTCACGCTGCCGCAGGATCGGCTGACCGACATCACGAAGGCGCTCGCGAGCGGAAGCGTCGAGGTCGACGTGTTCGATCGCGACGGCGCGACGACGCTCGGCAAGGGCACGCTCGCGGTGCTCGACAACCAGGTCAACGCGACGACCGCGACGATGCGGTTGAAGGCGATCATCCCGAACCCTGATCACGCGCTGTGGCCGAACGCGTTCGTGAAGGCGCGCGTGCTGGTCGGAACGAAGAAGGACGCGGTCGTCGTGCCCGCGGCGGCGGTCCAGCAGGGCCCGAACGGCTCGTTCGTCTACGTCGTCGGCGCGGACTCGACCGTCAAGATGACGCCGGTCGCGGTCGCGCTGACGCAAGGTGATTCGAGCGTGCTCGACAAGGGCCTCGCCGGCGGCGAGCGCGTCGTGATCGAAGGCGCGAACCAGCTCCGCAACGGCGGCAAGGTCGATACCGGCGAGGGCAAGCCCAAGCCGGGTGTTGCCGACGCGCCGACCGATACCACCACACCGAGGGGCCACAAGGGGTCGGGCAGCAGTCATCCGAACGAGGCCGCGCGGCCGCCCAAAGTCCAATGAACCAAGCCGGCACCAGCACGCGCTCGATCTCCGAGCCGTTCATCCGGCGTCCCGTCGCGACGACGCTGTTGATGGTCGGCCTGTTGCTCGCGGGCATCACGGGCTACCTCAACCTCCCGGTCGCCGCGCTGCCGCAGGTCGAGTACCCGACGATCATCGTCACGACGGCGCTGCCCGGCGCGAGCGCCGATACGATCGCATCGGCGGTGACCACGCCGCTCGAGCGCCAGTTCGGTCAGGTCCCGTCGCTCGCGTCGATGACGTCGATCTCGAGCTTCGGCAGCTCGCAGATCACGCTGCAGTTCACGCTCGATCGCGACATCGATGCCGCCGAGCAGGACGTCCAGGCCGCGATCAACGCGGCGTCGAATCTGTTGCCCGCCACGCTGCCGGCGCCGCCGGTCTACAACAAGGCGAACCCGGCGGATCAGCCGATCCTGACCCTCTCGGTCAGCTCCGACACCCTGACGCTCGCGCAGGTCGACGACTTCGCGGACTCGGTGCTCGCGCAGAAGATCGCGCAGGTCGATCACGTCGGCCTCGTCACGATCGGTGGCGGTCAAAAGCCCGCGGTCCGCGTCCGCGTCGATCCGCAGGCGCTCGCCGGCACCGGGCTCACGCTCGAGGACGTCCGCACCGCGGTCGCCGCTGCGAACATCAACCAGCCGAAGGGCAACCTCGATGGCCCGCGCCTCGACTGGGCGCTCGCGACCGACGACCAATTGACCTCGGCGGCGAAGTTCCGGCCGCTGATCATCGCGGCGAAGCCGAACGGCGGCGGCGTCGTCCGGCTCGGCGAGGTCGCGGACGTGATCGACGGCGTCGAGAACGACCAGCTCGCCGGCTGGGATGGAACGAAGCGCTCGATCATCATCAACGTCCAGCGCCAGCCCGGCGCGAACATCATCGACGTCGTCGACAAGATCCGCACGCTGTTGCCGCAGCTCGAGGCCGCGATGCCGCAGGGGATCAACGTGTCGATCCTCGCGGACCGCACCGAGACCGTGCGCGCCTCGGTCCACGACGTCCAGTTCACGCTGGTGCTCACGATCGGGCTGGTGATCGCGGTGATCTACTTCTTCCTCGGCAGCATCCGCGCGACCGTGATCCCCGGCGTCGCCGTGCCGCTCGCGCTGATCGGCACGTTCGGCGTGATGAAGCTGCTCGACTTCTCGCTCGACAACCTGTCGCTGATGGCGCTCACGATCTCGACCGGCTTCGTCGTCGACGACGCGATCGTGATGATCGAGAACATCTCGCGCCACATCGAGGAAGGCGAGCAGCCGTTCCGCGCCGCGTTGAAGGGCGCACGCGAGATCGGCTTCACGATCGTGTCGCTCACCGTGTCGCTCGTCGCCGTATTGATCCCGCTCCTGTTCATGAGCGGCCTCGTCGGTCGGCTGTTCCGCGAGTTCGCGATCACGCTCGCGATCGCGATCGGGATCTCGGCCCTCTTGTCGCTGACGCTGACCGCGATGATGGCGGCGTGGATCCTGAAGCCGCACGCCGAGTCCAAGCCGATCTGGATCGTCCGCGGGTTCGAGCGCGGGTTCACCGGTCTGACGAACTTCTACGACCGCACGCTCCAGGTCGTGCTGCGCCACCAGACGCTCACGCTGCTCGTCACGCTCGCGACGGTCGTCGTCACCGTGCTGCTCGCGATCATCGTGCCGAAGGGCTTCTTCCCGGTCGAGGACACCGGCACGATCAACGCGGTCACCGAGGCCGCGCCGGACGTGTCGTTCCAGCGGATGACCGAGCTCCAGGAAGAGGTCGTCAAAGTCATCCTCGATGATCCCGACGTCGCGACGGTGTCGTCGTCGGTCGGCGCGGATGGCACGAACCCGACCGCGAACTCGGGCCGGATGTTGATCGCGCTCAAGCCGCACGACGATCGCGACGTCAACGCGTCGCAGATCATCGCGCGGCTGAAGCCGAAGCTCGCGGGAATCTCGGGGATCTCGACGTTCCTCGCGCCCGTCCAGGACCTCACGGTCGACGCGCGCGTGTCGAAGACGCCGTACCAGTACACCGTCGAAGATCCGGATCCGCAGGAGCTCACCGCGTGGGCGCCGAAGCTGCTCGCCGCGCTCCAGGCCCAGCCCGAGCTCCGCGATGTCGCGAGCTCGCTGCAGGCGCAGGCGCTCGAGCTGCACGTCACGATCGATCGCGACGCCGCGTCATCTCACGGGGTCAGCGCCGCGGTGCTCGACAACACGCTGTACGACGCGTTCGGCCAGCGCATCGTGTCGACCGTGTACACGCAGCTCAACCAGTACCGCGTGATCCTCGAGGTCCGCCCCGAGGACCGGCGCTCGCTCGAGTCGCTCGAGCGGATCTACATCCACACGTCGACCGGCGAAACGATCCCGCTGTCGCAGATCGCGAAGTTCGATGTCCGCCCGAGCCTCGCGGCGATCGAGCACGAGGGCCAGTTCCCGTCGCTGACGCTGTCGTTCGACGTCGGTGCCGGCGTGTCGCTCGGAGATTCGGTGAGCGCGATCGACAAGGCGATCGCGGACCTCGATCCCCCGCCCGCGATGCGCGGCCGGTTCGTCGGTGCCGCGCAGGTGTTCCGCGAGTCGCTCGCCTCGGAACCGATCCTGATCCTCGCCGCGCTGATCACGGTCTACATCGTGCTCGGCGTGCTCTACGAGAGCTACATCCACCCGATCACGATCCTGTCGACGCTGCCGTCGGCCGGCATCGGCGCGATCCTCGCGCTCAATCTCACCGGCGAGCCGTTCGACGTGATCGCGCTGATCGGCATCGTCCTCCTGATCGGCATCGTCAAGAAGAACGCGATCATGATGATCGACTTCGCGCTCGTCGCGGAGCGCGAGGACAAGATGGAGCCCCTGGAGGCGATCCACAAGGCGTGCCTCCTGCGGTTCCGGCCGATCATGATGACGACGATGGCCGCGCTGCTCGGCGGTCTGCCGCTCGCGATCGGCAGCGGCACCGGTAGCGAGCTGCGCCGGCCGCTCGGCATCACGATCGTCGGCGGCCTGCTGCTCTCGCAGGTGCTCACGCTCTACACGACGCCGGTGATCTACCTCGGCATGGATCGGATCGCGCGGTTCACCCGCAAGCTCCGCGGCAAGCCGGAGCACGAGCCGGCGCCCGTCGCCGAGGATGCGGAGGAGCCGCAGTGAATCTCTCGGCCCCCTTCATCCGGCGGCCGATCGCGACGTCCCTCCTGGCGCTCGCGTTGTTTCTCTCCGGCGTCGCCGCGTTCACGCAGCTGCCGGTCGGGCCGTTGCCGAAGGTCGATCTCGCGACGATCAGCGTCAACGCCTCGCTGCCCGGCGCTTCGCCGAACACGATGGCGACCGCCGTCGCAATGCCACTCGAGCGCCGGATCTCGCGGATCGCCGGCATCACCGAGCTGACGTCGGTCAGCGCGCTCGGCACGACGAGCATCACCGCGCAGTTCGGGCTCGATCGCGACATCGAAGGCGCGGCGCGCGATATCCAGGCCGCGATCAACGCCGCCGGTGGCGATCTGCCGCCGAACCTCCCGTCGCGACCGAACTACCGCAAGGTCAACCCGAGCGACGCGCCGATCATGATCCTCGCGCTGCGCTCGAAGACGCTGCCGCTGCCGAAGGTGTTCGAGGCCGCCAATACGGTGCTCGCGCAAAAGATCTCGCAGGTGCCCGGCGTCGGTCAGGTCGGCGTCGGCGGCGGCGTCCAGCCTGCCGTGCGGATCCGGTTCGACCCGACGTCGCTCGCCGCGATGGGCCTCGGCATCGAGGACCTCCGCACCGCGGTCGCGGCCTCGACCTCGAACCAACCGAAGGGCGGGGTCGGCGCGGCGCAGAGCTTCGCGATCGGCGTCGACGATCAGCTGCTCGACGCCGAGCACTGGAAGAACGTGATCGTCCGCGCCTCGACGACGACCGCGGGCCTCGGCGGCGCCGCCCGGCTCGGCGATGTCGCGACCGTGTTCGACGACGTCGAGAACGAGCGCGTCGCCGGTTGGTACGATGGCGACCGAGCCTGCTTCGTGATCATCCGCCGCACGCCCGGCGCGAACATCCTCGACGTGATCGATCGGGTCAAGGCGCTGATGCCCGAGCTGGCCGCCTCGATCCCTGCCGGCATCGACATGACGGTCGGCATCGACCGCTCGCTGACGATCCGCGCGTCGGTCCACGACGTCGAGAAGACGATGGCGATCGCGATCGGCCTCGTGATCATCGTCGTGTTCATCTTCCTGCGCTCGCTGCGCGCGACCACGATCCCCGGCGTCGTCGTCCCGCTCGCGCTGATCGCGACGTTCGGCGTGATGTACCTGTTGTCGTACAGCCTCGACAACCTGTCGCTGATGGCGCTCACGATCGCGACCGGCTTCGTCGTCGACGACGCGATCGTCGTGACCGAGAACGTGACTCGCCACATGGAAGCCGGCGCATCGCCGCTGCGCGCCTCGCTCGACGGTGCGCGCGAGATCGGCTTCACGATCCTCAGCATCACGGCGTCGCTGCTCGCGGTGTTCATCCCGCTCCTGTTCATGAGCGGCGTCGTCGGCCGGTTCTTCCGCGAGTTCGCGGTCACGCTCGCGATCGCGGTCGCGTGGTCCGCGATCATCTCGCTGACGTTGACGCCGATGATGACGTCGCGTCTGTTGTCCGGAAACCACGACAAGAAGAAGCCGCCGAGCCGGGTCGGCCGCGCGGTCGACGGCTTCCTCGAATGGCTCGTCACCGGCTACGGCCGCGCGCTGAAGTTCGTGCTCGGCCATCGCGGGATCATCGGCTTCGTCACGATCGCGACGATCGTCGTGACCGTCGTGCTGTATCGCTCGGTTCCGTTCAGCCTGTTGCCTCAACAAGATACCGGCATGCTGAACGGCACGACCCGCGGCCCGCAGGACATCTCGTTCGCGGCGATGAAGGAGCGCCAGGATCAGTTGATCAAGATCATCATGGAGGATCCGGATGTCGATCACGTGATCGGCAACGTCGGCGGGTTCGGTGCGTCGACGATCAACTCGGGCTCGATGTTCATCCAGCTCAAGGACAAGCCGGGGCGCAAGGCGAGCGCCGACGAGATCATCGCGCGGCTGCGCCCGAAGACGGCGAAGGTCCAGGGCATCGAGATGCGGTTCCAGTCGGTCCAGGATCTCCGGATCGGCGGCCGGATGTCGGCGGCGCAATACCAGTACTCGCTCGAAGACGCGGATCTCGACGAGCTCAACACGTGGGCGCCGAAGATCACGGCCGCGCTCCACCAGCTGAAGGGCCTGAAGGACGTCAACTCCGACCAGCAGACCCAAGGACTCGAGCTCGACCTCGCGATCGATCGCGACACCGCGTCGCGGCTCGGCGTGTCGGTCGCCGATATCGACAACTCGCTGTACGACGCGTTCGGCCAGCGCCAGGTCGCGGTGTTCTACACCCAGATCAACCAGTACCGGGTCGTGCTCGAAGCGACGCCGCAGAACGGCACCGGGCCCGACGCGCTCGATCGGATCTACGTGCAGTCGTCGACCGGCGCGCAGGTGCCGCTCAACATGCTGGTCAAGGTCACGCGCTCCGCGGTCGCACTCTCGATCGGTCACGACGGCCAGTTCCCGGCGACGACGATCTCGTTCAACCTCGACCTCGGCGTCGCGCTTGGCGATGCCGAGAACGAGGTCAACGCGGCGATGGCGAAGCTCGGCGTGCCGGCGAGCATCCACGGCAAGTTCGCCGGCACCGCGCAGGCGTTCGAAGAGGTCAAGGCGAGCGAGAAGTGGCTCGTGCTGCTCGCGATCTTCTTCGTCTACATCGTGCTCGGTATCCTCTACGAGAGCTACATCCACCCGATCACGATCCTGTCGACGCTCCCTTCGGCGGGCCTCGGCGCGCTGATCGCGCTGCTCGTGACCGGTACCGATCTCAGCCTGATGGCGCTGATCGGCGTGATCCTGCTCGTCGGTATCGTCAAGAAGAACGCGATCCTGATGATCGACTTCGCGATCGAAGAAGAGCGCGCCGGCAAGCCGCCCGAGGAGGCGATCTATCAGGCGGCGCTGAAGCGATTCCGGCCGATCATCATGACGACGCTCGCCGCGCTGTTCGGCGCGATGCCGCTCGCGTTCGGCCACGGCACCGGCGCGGAGCTGCGTCAGCCGCTCGGCATCTCGATCGTCGGCGGCCTCGTCGTCTCGCAGCTGCTCACGCTGTTCACGACCCCGGTCACGTATCTCGCGCTCCACCGGTTCGCGCGGAAGAGCGCTCGCGATCCGCGCGTCGATTCCGTCTCCGGGGCCCGATCAGGGAACGTCGTCGAGCGGCATGGCGCGGAGCGTCTTGGGAAGCTCGAGTAGCGAGTCGGTCGGCGAGCCGACCAGCATCGCCGGGCTCATGTTCGTGAGGCCCCACGGCTCGATCGTGCCGACCGTCACCGCGAACGCGCCGCCGTCGATCCGACCGACGACACCGAACCCCGAGCGCATCGGCACGCGCGCGGTCTCGATCACGAGGTCGGGCAGGTGGCTGACGTCGATCTCGACGAGGCCGCGCTCGCAGGTCAGCACCAGGCGGTACTGGAGCACGCGGCGCTCGACGAGCACGATGTTGCCCATCTCCGACTTGAACACTTCCTGCCAGCCGGCGGCGGGCGTGCCCTGGGTGCGCAGCGTCTTCCACTCGAGGTGGTAGAGGTGATCGTTATCGATCTTGCGCGCGAGGATGCCGGTCGTCGTCACGACGCAATCGAGGAAGCCGAGCGCGTGGAGATCGATCACCGGCGACATGTGATCGATGCACCAGTACGAACCGGGTACGTGCGGCGTGCAGCCGAGGAACACGTTCTTCGCCGAGCTGCCCTTCAACCACTCGCTGAGCGCGACGGCGACCTCGGGGGCCGAGCCGGTGTCGCCGAGGCGGCGATCCCCGTTCCACAGCACGGTGTCGCCGGGCAGGCGATGGACCGCGTCGAAGTAGAAGTAGCGACCTTCGAACGGAGGGACGAGCGAGAGCTTGTCGCCGACGCGAACGTTCGCGACCGCATCGAGATCCTCGGGGACCGCGATGTACGTCTCGCCGCGCGGGTCGAGCGCGACGAACAACAGGCCGCGCGGCGTCAGGCCCTGCTTGCGGAGCTCCTTCAAGCCGAGGATCACCGCCGCGGGGTCGCGGTAGTGATAGACGCGAGTGGCGAACACGTGACGACTCTACAGCAACGTGCCCGAGAGGATGAGCTTCGCGATGGTGAAGTAGATGATAATCCCGCTCACGTCGACCAGCGTCGCGACCAATGGTGCGCTAGCGCTCGCCGGGTCGGCGCCGAACCTACGCAGCAGGAACGGTAGCATCGCGCCCATCATCGTCCCCCACGTCACGCAGCCGACGACGGCGCACGCGACGGTCATGCCGACGAGGGCGTAGTGCGAGCCACCCAAGAGGTGGTGATACGCGCCGAACGAGCCCCACACGAGCACGCGGATCGAGGCGATGCTTCCGAGGATCACGCCGAGCACGATGCCGATCAGGATCTCGCGGCGGAACACGAGCAACGCGTCGGCGGTTCGGACCTCGCCGAGCGCCATCGCGCGGATGACCAGCGTCGAGGCCTGCGAGCCGGAGTTGCCGCCCGACGAGATGATCAGAGGTAGGAACAGCGCGAGGATCGGGATCAGCGAATCCTCGAAGAACCCGAGCGCCGTCGCGGTGAACATCTCGCCGATCAGGAGGATCGCGAGCCAGCGCGCGCGCTTCTTGATCATCTCGCGCCGGGTCGACTGGAGATACGGCATGTCGAGGGCTTCGAGACCGCCGAACTTCTGGGCGTCTTCGGTAGCCTCTTCCTGGACGACGTCGACGATGTCGTCGACGGTCACGATGCCCTTCATCTTGCCGTCTTTGTCGACGACGGGGACGACGTTGAGATCGTGCTCCGCGAACACGCGCGACACGGTCTCCTGGTCCATCTCGTCGGTGACGCGGACGACGTCGGTCTCCATGATCTCGGAGACCTTCGTCTTCGGATCGGCCGCGAACAGGTCGCGGAACGAGCACACGCCGAGCAGGCGCTGGGCCGGGTCGAGCACGTACGCGACGTAGATCGTCTCGACCTTCGCGCGGGCCTGGCGGCGGAGGTACAGGATCGCTTCGTCGGCGCTCGCCTCGGGCCGCAGCCGCGCGTAGCGAGTCGACATCAAGCCGCCGGCCTCGTCCTCGGCGTACGCGAGCAGCGCGAGCACTTCCTTGCGGGTCGGATCGTCGAGCAGTGCGAGCAACGTCTGGCGATTGACCTCGCCGCCCTGCTGGATCACGTCGGCGACGTCGTCGGGCTCGAGCAGGCGCATCCACTGGCGGCGCTGGCCGGCGCGGAAGTACAGGAGCAAATCGGCCTGGTCGCGCGGCGACAGCTGGATGAAGAACTCTTCGGCGTCCTCGCGCGGTAGGACGCGGAGACCGTCGCCGCGCTCCTCGAGATCGAGTAGTGGCCACGCGTCGCGGAGCTCGTCGATGCCGAGCTGGTCGTCGTCGGTGGTCTTGCCGTCGTCCGTGGCCGCGACCTGGATCGGGCCGGTCGGTGGGATATCGAGGAGGTCGTGGACCTGGGAGTCGTCGCCGCGGCTCTCGGCGACCGCGCGAATCTCCTCCATGACCTCGCGCGCCTCGGCGGGAGGCAACATCGAGATCTCGCCGGTGCCGCCGTTATCGATGCCGTCCTTCGGTGCTTCGACCGGCTCGGGGACACCATCATCCGGCGACGACATCTCAAGCCCACCCTGCACGTCGGCAAAGGGCCTGGCAAGATCAACGGCCGGTGATTTGATCGACCAAGGCGGGAAGCACGACCGCCGAAGGGGCGCGGATCACGCCGCCCGATCGCACCGCGATGTCGCCGAACGGGTTCGCGACGGGGTTGATGTCGACGATCGTGGCACTGTTGCGGGCGGCGAGCATCACGACCTGCCACGGCAGGTTCGTTTGCGCCGAGCTACCGACGACGACGCACAGCGTGCAGACCGACGCGAGCTCGCGGACCGTGTCGAGATGGAACCGCGGCTCGTCGTACGCCTCGTCGAACCACAGCACGTGGGGCCGGGCCATCTCGCCGCAGCTCGGGCAGACCAGCAGCGCCTTGGTCGCGTCGCTGACGGCTTCGCCCCTCGCGAGCGCGGGGACACCAGCCGGGATCGGCCAGCGCTCGAGACAGCAGTCGGCTGCGCAGCGCATGTGCTCGAGCTCGCCGTGGATCGCGAACGTCCGTGCGGCCGGGCTGCCGGCGCGGCGATGGAGGCCGTCGACGTTCTGGGTCACGACGGCGAACCTGTCACCGGAGGACTTCATCGCGTCGTCCCACCGCGCGATCGCGTAGTGGCCGTCGTTCGGCGCCGCGGCCCGGCACACGCCGCGGCGATAGAGGTACCAGGCCCACACGTCCCACGGCATCGTCGAGAATGCCTGCATGGTGGCGAGCTCTTGCGGGTGGTACTCGCGCGCGCCGACGGTCCAATAACCTTCCGCGCCGCGAAACGTGGGAATGCCACTCTCCGCCGACACCCCCGCACCCGTCAGCACGATCACGGTCCCCGGGCGCTCGAGAGCGGAACGGCAGGCGGCGACGACGCTGTCCATCGGGTAGTATTTATCGCATGCGGCTGCTGCTCGTTGCGCTGGCACTGGTCGCTTGCTCGAAAGCGAGTGACGAGGCGAGTGCGAAAAAATGGCAGGCGCAGCCGCCGCTCAAGGAGATGGCGCCCCCTGCGGACCTGTCGATCGCGGTCGCCGTCGACGGTGCGGCGCGCCCGGCGATCACGGCAGCGACGCTCGATCAGAAGCCGGATTTCGAGGATGCCGAGCGCAAGGCCTGGTTGATCGCGCATCTCGTGCCCGAGGCTGCACCCGCGGGGACGACGATCGAAGCGAGCTCTCCGACGGGGGTGAGCCTCAAGCTCGCGCACCCGACTCCGGAGGGGCTCGAGCCCGTGCTGTTCCTGACCCGGCGCGGCGAGATCGTGGTGTCGACGGTCGATCCGAAGGATCCGTTCCCGCAGTATCACGGCAAGGGCGGCCGGCTGCATCGCGCGGGAGATTCGATGCCGCGCCTGACGCCGGTCGCGAAGCTCGTCGTTACGCGCGCGCCGTGAGCTCCGGGCGACCCCACTTGTCGAACCCGAGCCGGGTCACGCCGAACCGCGTGCCGAGTGCACGCGCGACGTGGCCGAACGTGTACCGCGCGTTGATCTCGCACAAGGGATGCAGTCGGCGTTCGCCCGCGTCGCGATAGACGAACGCATCGACGCCGAACGGCCCGCGATAGCCGGCCTCTTGCAGCGCGTGCGCGACCCGTTCGGCGGTGACGATCAGCTGATCGTGCTCGGCCGCTTCGAGCGGCGGGCGGTCGAGCCCGATCCCGCGAAACCCGCCGCGCGGGTCAGTATGGATCGCGTGGGGCGGATCGACCTGGACGACGTCACCGATCGCACCGACGACCGCGACGTCGCAGATCCGTTCGAGCCAGGGCTCGAACGTGACGACACCCGTCAGCGCGATCAGCCGTTCGGCGGCGACCCGCGCTTCGCCGGCGAGCACCTTGGTCGCACCGAACACGCGGTGCCGGCCCGCGCTGCTCCATGGCGCCTTCACGACCCACGCTGCATCGGGCCCCGCAGCGAGATGCGCGTCGAGCTCCGCGAGCGACTCGATCTCGGTCGCGCGAGCTAGCGCACAGCCGAGCGTGCGCGATAGCGCGAGCGCGAACCGGCGATCGTTGAATCGCTGCGCTTCGGGCGAGCACCACACGAGGTCGCTACGCGGCGGCGCGCCGACGGACATCACCGGGGGCCGATCCGGGCGGACCGGACGGAGCTCGAATGTCTCGACGGGGGCGAGCGTCCAGATCGTCGCGTCCTCGTCGGGCGGCGCGAGCGCCACCAGCAGCTGCGACATCACGCTGATCCGCTCTTTGACCTTGCGCGTGAGGTTCGTACCGAGCCAGCGCTCCTCCTGGTCGAGGTTCGCGAGGATGTGGAACATCAGCGCGGTTGTCCGCTCGGCCGCTTCGCCGCGATCTCGTCGAGGCGATCGATGAAGCTCTCGGCGATGCCGGCGCGCCGGCGCGCTTCACGATCGAGCCGAGCGCCGCGCGCGCGATGCGGGCCGAGCGGCGGCCTGACGTGCGCGTTGTACGCGTCCCACGGATCGACGCCGTCGCCGGCGAGCTTGCCGAGCCAGACCCAGCCGAAGTGGACGTGGCGGATCTCGTCGGCGTGGACCTGCTCGAGCGCCTCGGCGGTCGCGACATCGCCGCACGCGCGCGCCGCGGTCGCGTAGTCGCTCGCGAAGTCGAGGTTCGCGTGCTCGAACGTCAGGCCCATCGCGCACGCGAACTCGAGCGGCGTGCCGAGGTGATCGAGCTTGTTCCAGAAGTGACCGGTGACCGGGTGATCGCCGAACTTCGTGCGCAGCGCGGCGAGTCGGTCGACGTAGAGCTGGAAGTGGCGCTGCTCGTCGGCGAGGATCGCGACGAGGCCGCGGCGAAACTGCACCGGCGCGGTCGGGTAGGCGAGCAGCGCCCACGCGAAGAGCTCGATCGCCTGGAGCTCGTGATTCGCGAGCGCGTGGAGGATCCGCGCGCGCTGTGCCGGATCGCGCATGCCGGCGAGCGGCGGGACGCGCGCTTCGCGGCCGCTGACGATCGCGAGCGCGGGCGGCCGGCCCGGTGCGGCGATCCGGAGCTCGGGCAGCTCGTCGTCGAGCTCGAGCGCCTCGGGAGGCGCCACGAGCTTCGCCGCGAGCGTGTCGCCCGTGACGATGGCAATCGCGTAGTCGCGCGCGTTCATAGCCGGCGTCGACGGCGTAGCACACCGCCGAGCACCAGCGCAGCCAGAAGCCCCGAACTGCGCGGATCACCGGACGCGGAGCAGCAGCCACCGCCCTGGCTCGGCCAGCACACGCCGCTCGCGCCGCTCGCCAGGCACTCGAAGTTGTTCGGGCAGCTGCCGGGCGTCGACGTGTCGCACGAGGCGACGCAGTGCATGAACGTCTCGCCGCCGCTCGCGCATTGCATCGACAGGCACTGATCGGCGGTCTGGCAGATCGAGCCGAGCCCGCCCCCGACGTCGGGGCCGGGGATGCAGCCGCCGTTCACGCACACGTCGGTGCCGTCGCAACCGGCGGCCGCGGTGCACGGCGGGCCCTGGTTCACGGTGATCGACGTCATCGCCGACATCTGCGTCGTGTCGATCGCGTGGATCTCGATCGCGTGCGGCCCCTCCGCGAGCATCGGCGCCGTGAACTGCCACGGTGCGCCGCTGATCGCGTCGGTCATCGCGCCGTCGATCCACAGCTCCAGGTGATCGATCGCGGCGTCGTCCTCGGCGTCGACGACGATCGGGAACTTCGGCGTGACCTTCTTGCCGTCGGTCGGCGACGTGATCATCACGGTCGGCGGCGTCGGCGCACCGACCCCGAACAACGTGTAGATGTGCTCGTACGAGTTCTGCGTGCCCGAAGCCGAGCACTGGCATGCGGCCGCCGAGTGCGTGCCGCAGGGCGCGTCTTGCCACTGGAACCGCTTCGGCAAGTCGCCGGGGATGTAGGTCATCGGATCGTGCTGGAGAAACTCGTGCTCGAGCCCGAACGTGTGCGCGGTCTCCTGCGCGACGGTCCAGCATAGCGAGTCGGGATCCGGACCGTAGACGTCGAACGTGAAGCTGATCCCGTTCGGGACCTCGTCGCAGTTGAACGGCGCGACGCCGCCCGCGTTCGGGATATCGCTGCGCAGCTGATCCGGCGTGCCGCCGATGATCTCCTCGAAGTGAGGGACGTTGCCCGGATCGACGTCGGTGATCGTGACGGCGAACGCGGCGTACGTGTCCTTCACGCACTGGAGCATTGCCTGCCAGACGGCTTCGGACTGGCTGAACTCGCCGATCGTGCGATCGCCGTCGGCGATCGATGACGTGCTCGTCCGCGAGTCATCGACGGTGCCCTGGTGCACGGTGCAACCCGATGGATCGCAGCGATGCAGGTAGATGATGTGCGACGACACGTCGGCGGTCGACACCTGCGCGTGCGCGACCCGGATCGCCATCGGCTCCGGCGCAGCCTGCGCGGTCGCCGCGGTCAGTACGACCGCGAGTGGGAGCTTCACTTGCGCTTGCGGCGCGACACGAGCAGCGCGCCGAACAACAGGCCGCTCGTGACCACACCGCCCGAGCTGGAGCTGGCGCTGCAACCGCTGCCGCCGCCCTCGTTGTAACCGGGCCAGCAGTAGCCCATCGTCGCGCCGTCCATCGTCGGCAGACAGCCGAACCCCGACGGACACTGACCCGCCGTGCACGCGGTCGTGCAGTACTGGTTCGTGCCGTCGCTCGCGCAGTTCTGATCGCCGCAGTCCGAGTTCGCCGTGCACGAGGTGCCGAGGCCACCCGCGACGCCCGGGCCGGGGACGCAGCGCCCGCCGATGCACGCGTCGGTCGAGGTCGGGCAGTCCGACGCGCTCTGGCACGGCGGACCGATGTTGACGGTGATCATCCTGCTGCCCGAAATCCCGTGCGCATCGGTCGCGGTGACGAGCACCGTGTGATTGCCATTGCCGAGCGATGCCGGCGCGTTGAACGCGAACGGTCCCGTGGTCAGCGATTGGACGAGCATGCCGTCGACGCTGAGGTCGACCTTCGTGATCATCGCGTTGTCGCTGACCGTCGTGTTGACCGGAAACCCTGCCATCACGCTCGCGCCTTGTTGCGGCGCGGTGATCGAGACGATCGGCGGCGGGATGGTGCCCGCGCCGAACAGATTCGTCAGCGTCTGGTACGAGTTCTGGGTCGAGCCTTGGTTGATGCAGCAGGTGTGGACCTGGTTGTCCGAACCACTACACGCGTTGCCCATCGGCCCGGTGCCGTTGGTGCAATCGCTGCCGCACGGATCCGCCGAGTTCTGGAAGTACCGGCGCAGGTTGTAGTTGAAGTACGTCATCGGATCGGCCGCGTTGTGCGAGTGATCCATGCCGAACGAATGGCCGATCTCTTGTGCCGCGGTCGAGCACACGTCCGCGATGCAGGCCGGACCGCACGTCGTCGCGCTCTGGCTCCACGCCGCGGCGAAGTCGAAGACGAGGGCGTTCGGGATGTACGACTGGCCGCAGCCATTCGTCGAGACACCGCCGATGATGCCGCCGGGTGGGCTCGCAATTCCGACGTCGCTCGAATGGCCGGCGATCATGATCTCGAAGTGATTCGCGCTACCCGGATCGACATCGGTGATCTGGACGTTGAACGGCGCGAACGTGTCCTTCACGCACGCCACGACGGATGCCCAAGCGGCATCACCATACGGAAATGCGGGCATCGCATGAACGCCGCTGCCGACGATGTCCGACGAATCGATGCGCGAGTCGTTGGTGCCCTTCTTGACGGTGCAGCCATTGGCGCACCGGTTGAGGAAGATCGTGTTGTACGGCGCCACGGCGGGCGCGACCTCGGTCGGCGGCAAGCCATCGAGCACCAGTAGCTTCGGCCGTTCCGCAGCCGCGATGTTGGTCAGCCCCACCAGGACCAGAACAGACAAACTACGCATCACTTACCGTAGTTACGCGATCGGGGAGCCGGCCACTAGTCCAAAGAGCTGGCGGCTCCTGCTCGCAGGTGAGACCTCGCGGCGGCGCGCTAACTGCGCGAGGTCACTTGCGACGGCGCGTGATCCAGACCGCAGCGAAAGCCAAGCCGAACAAGATCGACCCGCGCGAGTCGCCTCGGCCGGTTTCGCAGCAACCGCCGCCACTCGAGCCACCGAGCCAACATACCCCGCCGCCGTTGGCGTCGCCGAGGCAGGCAAAGCCGCTCGGGCACTGGTCGTTGTTCGGATCGCAAGGCACGACGCACAGCTGCTGGTTGCCATCGTTGCCGCACGAGCCCGACGCACAGTCCGAGTTCTGCGTGCACGTCGCGCCGAGCCCACCGGCGCCGCCCGGGCCCGCGATGCACGAGCTCTGGTAGCAGATCTTGTTCGCGCCGCAGTCCGTGTCGGTGTTGCAGATGTCACCGACCATGACCGTGATGCTCGCCGTCTGCGACGCGAGCTTCGTCGTGCCGCAGATGACGTCGATCTCGTGCGCGCCCTTCAGCAGGAAGTTCGGCGCCGCGAACGTCGCGGGCGAGGCCGTCGCGGCCGAGAGCTGCTGGCCGTCGATCAAGAAGTCGATCTCCTTCACGCCGTCGGCGCTCGTGCACGTCGCGGTGACGTTGAACGCCTGACCGGTCTGCTCGCCTTGGCCGTTCGTCGGGGACGTGATGGCGACGGTCGGCAGCGCAGCGCCGGCGGGGCCGAACAGGTTCTTCAAGATGGTGACCTCGTTCTGGGTCGCCATGTTGTTCTCCATGCACGCGTGCGTGCCGTTGTTGCCCGTGCCGTTGCAGACGACGCCGAACGCGTTCTGCGTGCCGTTCGCGTAGTAGCAGTCGCTGCCGCACGGCGCGTTGTCGCGGAACGACAGCGGCGTCGTGTACGTGTTGTACGTCATCGGATCGCTCGTCTGGGTCGCGTGATCGAGCGTCCAACCGTGCGCGGTCTCCTGGAGCGCGACACCGCAGATGTTCGTCGTGCTGCCGCCGAGCGAGCTCGCGTTCGCGAATGCGAACGACAGCGCCTCGGGGATGTACGTGCCGGTGCACGACCCCGGTGCGCCACCGCAGAGATACTGCGCGACGCCCTCGAACGAGGTGTCGAAGCCGAGATCCTGCGGCGAGCCCGCGATCATGATCTCGAAGTGCGGGACGTTGCCGGGATCCTGATCGGTCACGGTCACGTTGAACGGTGCCATCGCGGTCGTGACGCAGGTCTTGATCGCGTTGAAGTCGACCGTCGACTTCAGGGCGGTGAGCTGGCCGCTGTGTGGAGCGATCGCCGACTGATCGATGCGCGCATCGTCGGAACCGCCCATCTTGACCGCGCAGCCGTTCGGCCGGCAGTTGTTGAGGAAGATGATGTGGCTGTTGACCAGCGTCGGCGGCGCGACCATCGGCTGCGCCAGCGGAAGGACAGCCGGGTGGGGCGGCAGCGGATTTCCTTGCGTCGAGGAAGCCTCTTGCGCCCAACCAGGCGCCGCCACCGAGACCGCAAAAAAACCTACGAGCGATACGACGCGACGCATGGACTGAAAAGGGTAACCCAGGTCCCGCGCCGACCCACCCGGTAAAACGGCTTACCTCCGCTTACGCCTCGTGACCAACAGCGCAGCAAAGCCAAATCCTGCGAGGATCGCTCCGCCTCCGCTACCGGTGTTGCAACCACCACCACCGCCATTGTCAGCGCCGGGCCAGCACACACCCGCGGCGCCGCCGGTGCTCACGCAACCGAAACCACTGGGGCAGGTGTTGTTCATGGGATCGCACGACGTCACGCAGTACTTGTTGCCGGCGCCGTCGTCACCGCAGCTGCCCGACGCGCAGTCGGTGTTGCTCGTGCACGGCGAGCCGAGTCCACCCGTCGTCGTCGGGCCGGGCACGCAGTGACCGTTGTCGCAGACCTGCGAAGGATCGCTGCAACCGCCGGTCGTGCACGCCTGGCCGTAGGTCACGTCGATCGCGGCCTTGGCGGTGTTGTTCGACGAATCGGTCGCCGTGGCTTCGACGTGATGCGTGCCTTGGCTCAGCGTTGCGGGCGCGGTGAACGTGAACGGTGCCGAAGAGTCGGAGCCGACCATCATGCCGTCGATCGTCACATCGACCTTCGAGATCGAGACGTCATCGGAGGCTTGGACGGTGATCGCGAAGCCCGGCATGACCGAGGCGTTGTTCGCCGGCGCGGTGAACGACACCGTCGGTGGCGTGGTGTCGGGCGTCCCGGCGCCGAACGTCGCCATGATCAGCGCGTACGAGTTCATCGCGGAGCTGCCGGTTCCTGGATAGGAGCAATTGCACGCCACGGCGGAGTTCGTTCCGCACGAACCCGCTTGGTTCTGGAACACCTTCTTCTGCTCGACGTTGCCGACGTTGTACGGCAGGTACGTCATCGGATCGAGCTTGTCGTACTTGTGGTCGAGCCCCCACGAGTGCGCGGTCTCCTGCGAAACGGTCCAGCAGATATCGACGATGTTCGTCGGCTCTTCGTTCGCGAACGAGAACGACATCGAGTTCGGAATGTAGTTGCCGCACGAGAACGGAGACACGCCGAGCACACCGGTGCCCTGGCCGCCTTCCACCGCGCTGCCGGCGACCATCGCGTGGTGGTAGGCGCCCGACGTTGGCTTGACGTCCGTGATGGTGACGTTGAACGGCGCATACGTCGCCTTCACGCACGACACGATCTGCTGCCACTGTGCATCGCTACCCGAGTACGCAGAAAGGTGACGAGTTCCGTTTCCGATGATCTGCGACTGGTTCTGCGTTCCGTCGCTGCCCGGCGTGATCGTGCAGCCGCCGGTGCAACGGTCCATGAAGATGACGTGCGAGATCGTTGCCGGCGTGACGTTCTGTGGCGCGGGCACGACGACGTAGCCGCGCTTCACGACGTCCGCACCTGCGCTCGTGCCGAGTCCGGCGATGAGAGACGCCACGACAACCAAGTTCCGCTTCATGTGGCGCACCCTAGGGCGGATGGCCCCAGCGTAGAAATGCTCGTACGCTAGCTTCCACTCAACGAACTGAGGCACGTACGTTGCGCGGAAGCGCGTGGGCGACGTCTCAGGACCTAAGTAACCGTCGCGGCTAGAAGATCGAGGCGCAGACGATGAACGCGACGTAAGCGGCGACGAGCAGGCCGCCTTCGAACCGGGTGATCTTGCGAGATCCCCGCAGCACGACCACGCCGAGCAAGGTGATCGCGACGAGGCCGAGCAGGTCGACGAGGTGCATGCGCTCGCCGAGCCGGATCGGGTGGAGCGACGCGGTCACGCCGAGCACGAGGAACACGTTCAAGAGGTTCGATCCGATCACCGAGCCGACGGCGAGCGCGGAGTGGCCGCGCGTCGCGGCGACGATCGAGCCGATCAGCTCGGGCAGCGCGGTGCCGATCGCGATCACGGTGAGGCCGAGCATGCGCTCCGACATGCCGGTCTCGGCGGCGATGCCGCGGCCGCCGCGGACGAAGAAGTTCGAGCCGGCGACGAGCAGCACGATGCCGAACGCCGACATCGTCGCGGAGACGAAGCGCGAGCTGCGAGGGCGACCCTTGCCTCCGAGACTCGCGCCGGAGCCCTCGGCATTTTCGGCCCGCATCGCGGCGAGGTTCGATGACGAAGCGGCGTGCTCGTCGTCGATCGGATCGGGATGCGGATCGGGCGACAGCTCGTCGTCGGGATCGATCCGCGCGGCCACGGTCAACGTCGCGATCGTGAACACGAGCGCGCACGCGACGAGCAGGAAGCCTTCGAACCGCGACAGGATGCCGTTGCGGAACAACAGCGGCACCGCGATCGCCGAGCCGACGAGCACGGGGACTTCGCGACGGATGATCCGCTTGTCGACGGTGGGTGGCGCGATCAGGGCCGTGAGGCCGAGGATCAAGGAGATGTTCGCGGCGCACGAGCCGATCACCGTGCCGAGCGCGATCTGGGTGTGGCCGGTCAGCGCGGCCTTCGTCGACACCGCGAGCTCGGGCGCCGACGTGCCGTACGCGACGACCGTGAGACCGACGACGAGCGGCTTCACGCCGAACGACCGCGCGATGCCGGCCGAGCCGCGGATCAGCCACTCCGCGCCCCAGTAGAGGATCGCGATGCCGAGCACGAGCGCGCCGACGTTGAGGAGCGGATTCAAGTCCCGCTTATCGTCTCATCACTTCGCGATGCGCGCGAGGTAACGGGCGTCGCGGATCATCTCGTCGAGCCGCTGGATGTCGTTCGACTCGTACATCCCGCGGATGTGGAGGTCGCCGTCGACGAGCATGAAGTAGCCGCCGTGCGCGATGTTCGGTACGCCGTCGGGCCGCGGCGCCTCGGTCTGCATCGACGTCATGAACGGGCCCTCGACGAGGGCCTGGATCGCATCGGCCGGGCCGGTCACGAACCGCCAGCGCTCGGGGTCGGCCTTGTACTTCGCCGCGAACGCGGTCAGCCGCTCGGGGTTGTCGTAGTTGGGATCGACGGAGAACGAGACCAGCTTGATCTTCTGGCCGACGTCCTCCGTCTTCTCCTGGATCTTCGCCATCTTCATCGACGTCACCGGGCACACGGTGTCGCAGCGCGTGAAGATGAAGCTGACGATCGTCGGATGATGGCGCAGCGCCTCTTCGGTGAACGGCTGGCCGCGCTCGTCGATCAGCGAGAACGGCGGGATCGTCGAGAGGTCCGCGAGCTTTGGCGGCTTGCCGCGCGTCCACAGGATCGGGACGACGACCGCGGGGATCGCGCCGAGGACGATGATCGCGAGCATCACCAGCAGCACGCGCTTCCCGCGGAACCGCTGCGGCGCGTTGGACGGAGTGATGGGGACCAGCGGATCGGTCACGAGCCGACCGTGGCAGATCTACGGGCGGTTTGCACGCCCGTACACATGCGTCAATAAGTCTCTACAGCTCGGACCAGTCGTTATCGCGGTCGATCATGCCGTCGGAGAGCGAGTTGAGCCAGTGCCAGGCGGCGCGCCGGCGCTCGCCTTCCTTCTCCTCGCGGTCGACGAGTGCCGACAGGTGGGCGACCGCGGGCTCGCGATCGATCACCGCGCCACCGTTCATCGTCGCGACCAGGAGCTCGGCGAGCGCACTGGGATTGCGGTCGTGCACGTGGATCACGATCGACATGCTGATCCAATAACACACTAGCGGCGGTGCGAGGCGAGGTAATGCCGCCTCAGTTCCGGGTCGCGCAGCTTCTGCGCCTTCGCGTCGACCTCGGTGTCCGCGAGCGCGAGCTCGGCCTTCGCATCGGCAGTGCGCCCCGCCGCGGTGAGGACCTCGGCGCGCCAGCGGTGGAGGTGCTCGATGCCGTCGATCCGCGTGTTGTCCTGGCGCGCGGTCGTCATCGCTTCGTCGCTCGCGGCGATCGCCTCGGCGTGCCGGCCGAGCTTCGCGAGCGCGAGCGCCTGGAACGTGAGGCCGTAGATGATCCCGACGAGCATCGGCATCTTCTTCGCCCAATCGGTCGCGGACCGCGCCATCTCGAGCGCGGCCTCGGGTGGATCGCCGGCCGCGAGGTGCGCGAGCGCGATGTACTGGAGCGCGCGGATCTCCTGATAGCGCTCCCGGTTCTCGGTCGCGAGCGTGAGCCCGCGCTCGAACAGCTGGAGCGCGCCGCGGGTGTCGCCGCGCTGCATCTTCGCCTGGCCCCAGCTCACGGCCGTATCGGCGGCCGCGGACAGATCGCCGGTTTGTTCGGCGACCTTGAGCGCGCGGCCGAGGTAGTTCTCGGCGCGATCGAGGTCGCCGAGATCCGAGTAGCACTGGCCGATGTTGCCGAGCTTGAGCGCGAGGCCGGAGCGCTCGCCGAGCGCCTGATCGATCTTGAGCGCGCTCTTGTAGTGCGCGAGCGCCTCTTCGTACTCGCCGAGCGCGGCGAACACGATGCCCATGTTGTTGAGCGCGCGCGCCTCGTGGCGCTGCATTCCGATCGCGCGATAGATCACGAGCGCTTCGGCGTAGCTCTCGATCGACTCCTCGAGCTTGCCCATGTTCCACAGCGTCGAGCCGCGCTGGTTGAGGATCGTCGCGCGCGCCATCAGCACCGGCGTCGGCACGCGCTGACCGGTCTCTGTCACCTTGCTCGCTTCCATCGATTTGTCGACGAGCTCGAGCGCCTGCTCGACGAGCCGGAGCGATTCTTCCGCGTTGCCGACGAGCCGCGCGATCGCCGCGCGCAGGCGGAGCGCCTCGGCTTCGATCAACGGCTCACCCGCATCGCGCGCGTACTGCAACGCGGGCGCGACGGCGCGCAGCGCGGCAGGTGCCTTACCGACGTCGATGTAGAACTGCGCGAGCGCGTTGTGCGAGATCGCGAGCTTGCCGGCCTCGCCGATCGCATCGGCTTCCTTGCGCAGCGCGTGGAGCTCGCGGAGCTGCTGCGGGCGCTTCGCGAGCCGGCGGAGGATCTCCTCGCGCAGGCGATGCGCGGCGAACCGGCGCTCGTGATCGGTCTCGGGCAAGAGCTTGAGCGTGCGCGTGAGCTGACGGAACGCGTCGGCATTGCCGCCGAGCTCGACGGCGTGACCGGCCGCGCGGAGGTAGCGCTCGGCCGCGGGCACCGCATCCCCGGCGAGCTCGAGGTGGCGCGCGATCAAGGCGTCGTCCTGGCCGATCCGATAGCCGACCGCGTTCGCGATCCGCGCGGCGACCGACCGGTGCATCTGGATCCGGACCTCGTGCGGGATCATCCCGTACGCGACCGTCATCGTCATGTCGTTCTTGAACCGGTACTCCCCGTCGGCGGGCGACAGGAAGCCGCGGCGGACGAGCTCGTCGAGCTCGAGCCGGGCAGGGCGACCGAGCAGCGCGGACAGCGCCGCCGCCGAGACGTGCCGGCCGAGCACCGCGGCGTGGACCATCGTCTCGCGCTCGGCAGGCGGCAGCGAGTCGATGCGCGCGAGCACGAGATCCTCGACGGATGAAGGCACGTGGATCGGCGCGTCGCGCTGGACCCAGCGCAACAGGCCCGGATACTCGCCGGTGTCCTGATCGGCGACGACGACGCCGCGCTCGATCAGCATGTCGAGCAGCTCTTGGATGAAGAACGCGTTGCCGCCGGCGCGCGCGGCGACCTGGGCGACCAGGTCCTCGATGTCGTGGCCCGGGACGAACCGCGCGACGAGCATCTCGCGCCGGGTCGCATCGTCGAGCTCCTCGAGCAGCACCACCTCGGTGCCGAGCTCCTTCGCCATCTTCAGGATCCGCGCGTCGGGCCGCGACGTCATGAGGCCGAACAGCGGGCGCGGCGTCTGGATCTTGAGCAGCGCGGCGAACAGCTCCTGCGAATCCTGATCGGACCAGTGGATGTCCTCGCCGACGAGCACGATCGGCTTGTCGCCCTCGAGCTTGCCCTCGATCCGGACCAGGATCTTCATCAGGACCTGGCGGCGCGCATCGGCATCGAGCTTCTGATCGGCCGGCGCGAGGTGGCGCGCACCGAGCAGCATCCCGAAGATCTGCAACGCCGCGCGTGCCTCCGGGCCGTTCTCCTCGCCCGGGAACATCAGCGGCAGCGTGCGAAGCAAGCGACGCTCGACCTCGTGCGGCTCGGCATCTTCGGCGAGCCCGAGCACGTCGCGCGCGAGATCCGCGATCACGCCGTACGGAGTCATCGCGGTGCCGACGCGCGCGGTCGTCCGGATCACGACGGCCTCGCCCGGTGCGATGCCTTCGAGGAAGTTCCGGACGAGCGTGCGCTTGCCGACGCCGGCATCGCCGACGATCACGACCTGGCGCTTGCGCTTGGTGACGAGCACGTCGCGCCATGCATCGCGGAGTGCCTTCAGCTCGAGCGCGCGACCGTGCAGCCGGCTGCTCGGCGCCGCGGCCTGGAGCTCGCGAATTCGCTGCGCGCGGTCTTTCGGACCGCGCAGGCGGAACACCCGCGCACGCTTGACGCCCGGATCGGTGTCGTCATCGACGACGTGTGGCTTGCTCGCGGCGGTGCCGCCGGGCGATTCGTCCGGCAGATCGATCGCGGGCAGCGACTCGAACGTCCACTCGCTGCGCGCCGCGCGAAACACGCGACCGCCGACGAGGATCTCGGCACCGCGGGCCTGGCGCGCGAGCTTGTGCGCGAACGCCGCGGTCGCCTCTTCGATCTCGAACGTGAGCGGCTCTTTCTTGCCGCCGGTCGTCCGCGCCGGCTTGACGAGCGCGACGCCGCGCTGGACCGCGAGCGCGAGCCGGAGCTCGGGCTCGACGTCCGAGCCGATGCCGTCGAGCGTGTCGACGAGCGCGAGCGCGAGCTTGATCGCGCGATCCGCATCGTCCTCGCTCGCGACCGGCAGGCCGACGACGACGCGCAGCATCGTCGCGTCCGGATCGGCGACCGTGACGTCCTTGCCGTCGCCGGGGAGCCGCGGCAGGTCGAGCAGGCCCTGGTGCTTGAACACGACGTCGCGCGCGACCTTGTAGAAGTCGTTGACCAGGCGCGATGCACCCGCGGCACCGAGCCGGCGCTCGAGCGCGGTCATCCCGCGCAGCACGCCTTCGAGCACGTAGACGTACTTGCGCTCGCGGGTGTCGCGCGGCTTTTCGGGTTCGGGAGTCGGCGGGCGCGCGTACTTCGCGAGGCCCTTGCCGACGGCCGGCGCCTGGACCTGCGACGCTTGCGTGCTGAGCTTCGCGCCGCCCGACAGATCCTTGAGATCGACAGGCGCGGAGCCGAGGTCGGCCAGCACCTCGGGCACGCCGTCCGCGCCGACCGATGGCTGCGAATCGTCGCGCTTGCGATCGTCGCCTTCGGCGGGTGGCCGCGGCGCGATCACGCGATGCTCCGGTGCGAGCGTCGCGAGCTGCGCGGCCAGCGAGCTCGAATCGATCAGCGAGCCGGTCTTCTGCGCCCACTCGAGCTGGAACCTGCCGAGCTCGTGCTGGAGGTCGCGCGCGGTCTGAAACCGATCGGCGCGATGGAACGCGAGCGCCTTCAGGATGATCCGCTCGAGCGACTCCGGCAGCTCCGGCGCGGAGTCGCGCGGCCGCGGGATCGAGCCCGACTTGACCATCTCGAGCGCTTCCTTGCCCTTGCCGTGGAACAGCGGGCGCGCGCAGACCAGCTCGTAGAGCACGATGCCGGCCGCGAACACGTCGCTGCGCGAATCGACGGCGTCGCCGCGCGCTTGCTCGGGCGACATGTACGCGAACTTGCCCTTGATGACGCCCTGTTCCTCGTGGACGTCTCTCGCGCGCGCGATGCCGAAGTCGACGATCTTCACGCCGCCGTCCCACGACAACAGGATGTTCTGCGGCGAGATATCGCGGTGGACGATGCCGAGCGGCTCGCCGAACTCGTCGGTCTTTCTGTGCGCGTAGTCGAGCCCTTTGACGATCTGCTGGACGATGTACGCGCTGATCCCGTAGGGCAGGCGGACCCGCGCCTTCGCCGCCTCCTGGAGCAACTTCAGGAGGTCGATGCCCTCGACGTACTCCATCGCGAGGAAGTACGTGTCGCCGACCGCACCGAAGTCGAAGACCTGGATGATGTTCGGGTGGTTGAGGCCGAGCGCGATCTTGGCCTCGTCGACGAACATCGCGACGAACTGGCGGCTCCGCGCGTACGCCGTGTGGATCTTCTTGATGACGAGCGTTTTGTTGAGGCCTTGTGCCACGCTCGTGCGCGCGAGATAGACCTCGGCCATCCCTCCGGTTCCGATCTTCCGGATGAGCTGGTATTTGCCGAACTGCTCCAAAGTTCTGGGCGATTTTAGCTCAGAGCGGCGTCACGACCAGGTTGTCGAACCACGTATCGGTCTCCCAGTTGTTGAAGCCGAGGTACTCGTGGCCGGCGTTCTCGAGCGGGTGCGGATCGTTGTAGACCAGGAACGACTGGCCGTCGATCCACCAGCTGACGACGTTGCCCTTGCGCTCGATCTTCCAGTGATAGTGCTGGTTCGGGACGACCTTGATATCGGTCCGCGCGGCCATGTCGTTCCCGTGCTCGTCCATCCGCGCGACGATCGAGCGCTGGTTGTACCAACCGCCAAAGATGATCTCGTAGCCGCTCGCCATGTAGCGGCCGCCGTCGGGATCGAACGAGTGGCCGTCGCCGAACAGCTCGACCTTGATGTCGCCGCGCTGCTCGGTCGACCAGCAGTTGAACTCGACCCGGACGTCGTGAGGCAGCTTCTTGCGTAGCCAGAGCGGGTGGTTGTGGGCGCCGTGGGCCGAGAGCTTGCCGTCGACGATCTTGTAGCCGGCGCCGGTCGGGTAGTAGTCCATGCCGATCCGGGAGCGCTCGAAGTCGTCGCTCCAGGCCTCGGTCACCGGCGGGGGATCTTTCACTTTGCACGCGGCGCACGCCGCGAGAGCGATCATCAGGGGCCAGCGCCGCATGGCTCGCATCATATGTCAGAGGGCACGCCTAAGCTCCCTGATGTGGCTGGTGCCTCGATGACGTTGTCTCTGTTCGATTGGCGACCTGCGCCATCGGCGGACCAGCGCGCGGTCGAGCCGCGGATCGTGATCTTCGACTGCGAGACCACGGGCATCGACTTCCAGAAGGATCAGGTGATCGAGCTGTGCGTCCAGCACGGGCTCGGCGATCAAGCGCAGAGCCGGACCTGGCGGATCCGGCCGAGCGTGCCGATCCATCCGGCCGCGCAGGCGGTCCACGGCATCGCGCTCGAGGATCTCGCGGGCTGCCCGCAGTTCGGCGCGTATGCCGACGAGATCATCCAGGTGTTCGCCGCGGCCGACGTGATCGTCGGCTACAACATCTCGTTCGACATCGAGATGCTGCAGGCAGAGCTCGCGCGGATCGATCGCCAGCCGCTCGATCTCTCGAGCAAGAAGATCGTCGACGCGTTCCGGCTGTGGCAGCAGTGCGAGCCGCGCAGCCTCCAGCACGCGCATCGCCGGTTCGTCGGTGACGAGTTCGCGGCGGCGCACTCGGCGAGCGCGGATGTCGCCGCGACCGGCCGCGTGCTCGTCGGCATGCTCGAGCACTTCAAGCTCGCCGATCAGGACTGGCACCAGATCGCGAGCGTCTGCGATCCGCTACCGAATCGCGCGAGCTGGGTCGGGCCGTCGCGCCACCTGCGGTGGGAAGGCGAGGCGATCGTCGTCGGGTTCGGCAAGTACTCCGGCGTGCCGCTCCACGAGATCGCCGCGGGACCGGATCGCTCGTTCTTGCAGTGGGTGATGGGCAAGGATTTTCCGAGCCACGTCGTCGAGATCTGCAAGCAGGCGCTCGAGCGCTCCGGCGACGAGCTCGTGCAGTGGGCACGCGAGCGCTACGGCCAGCCGGCACCGACGGCACAGCCTCCGTTCAAAGCCGGCCATTAACCTCGGGGGGCCGCTTGCCCCAGCCAGGGTCGATCAGACACAGTCGTGGCCATGCGGAACTTCATCATCATCAGCGCGTTCCTTCTCGGGGGCCTGGGTGTCCTCGGCTGCGGCAAGGGCGGTCTCGACGGCAAGCTCGACGAGCTCTCGAAGATCAAGGACGAGGCGTGCGCGTGCAAGGACAAGGCGTGTGCCGACGCGGCCCACGACAAGTACGTCGCGTGGAAGAAGGGCAACTCGAAGGACGACAAGCCCAGCGACGAGCAGATGAAGAAGTTCGAGGCGCTGCGCACGGAGCTCAACGACTGCCGCCGCAAGCTGTCCGACACGACGCCGCCTCCGCCGGCCGCTGGCTCGGGTGAAGCACCCGCAGCGCCCGCGCCGGCCGGCTCCGCCGCGCCCTGAGCTATTCTTCGTCCGGGATGGACGGCGACGATCCTTTTGGCGCGACGCAGACCGCCGGTGGTGCACCGCCGAGCGCTCCGACCAGCGGTGGCTACTTCGCCACCGGTACGCGCTTCGGCCGCTACGTGATCGAGCGCGAGCTCGGTGCGGGCGGCATGGGTATCGTCTACGCCGCGTTCGATCAGGAGCTCGAGCGCAAGGTCGCGATCAAGCTCCTCCGCGCGGGCCGCAGCGACGACGCGCGTCGCCGCCTGTTGCGCGAGGCGCGTGCGATGGCGCGGCTCGCTCACCCGAACATCGTCTCGGTGTTCGACGTCGGCACGATCGAGGGCCGCGACTACGTCGCGATGGAGCTGATCGACGGCACGAACCTCGCCGAGTGGTTGCGCGCGGAGAAGCGCGCCCCGAAGGACGTGCTCGCGCATTTCCTCGCGGCCGGCGCCGGGCTCGCGGCCGCGCACGATGCCGGCGTCGTCCATCGCGACTTCAAGCCGCACAACGTGCTCGTCGGCAAGAACGGCCGGGTCGCGGTCACCGACTTCGGACTCGCGCGCGAGGTTTCGGAGATCGAGGATGTCGCCGAGCTCTCCGCCATGCCCGCGACGCCGAGTCCGCTGTCGGGTCTGACCGTTCCCGGCACGATCATGGGGACGCCGGCGTACATGGCGCCAGAGCAATGGGATGGCGGCGAGGTCTCGCCCGCAACGGATCAGTTCGCGTTCTGCGTCGCGTTGTGGGAAGGCCTCGCGGGCCGCCGCCCGTTCGCCGGCGATACCGACGAAGAACTGCGCAACGCTGTTCACGTCGGACGGACAGCCGCGGGCGATATCCCGATCCGCAAGGTCCGCGCGGCGCTGGTTCGCGGCCTCACGCCCGAGCCCGCGAAGCGTTGGCCCTCGCTCGCGGCGCTGCTGGCAGCGATCACGCCTCGCCGCAAGCCGTGGATCGCACTCGCCGGCGTTGTCGGTGTGGTGATCGTCGCGATCGCGTTTGGCGGCCGATCGACGCCGGCGGCGACATGTACACCACCCGCGCGCGATCCCGCCGCGGTGTGGGGCTTGCCCGAGCAGATCGTGATCCGCGCGGCGTCGGCGGACGCGGCCGCGAAGATCGACGACGCGATCGCCGCGTGGCAGCGCACGCGCGCGACCGCGTGCACGACCGAACCGGAGGTCCGGCCCGCGCGCCTGCTCTGCCTCGACAAGGTGCTCGCCCGGATCGACGCGCTCCGTCGGACGCGCGAGTACGACCTTCACATGTCGAGCTGGGGGCTCGTCGCTCAGTCGTTCCCCGCCGAGGTGTGCTTGCAGCCGGATCCGCCGCGCATGCCGGCCGCGTATGCGGAGCCCGCGGTGATCGCGCTCGCGATGCGGTCGGGCGCGAAGCTCGGGCCGGAGGCGGTCGCGCGGATGAAGGCCGCGGCCGATACCGATCCGTGCGCGCGCTCGTACGCCGCTTACTCCGACAACTCGCCGCTCGCCGCGGAGGTCGCGCGCGACGCCGCGGTGCTCTGCGCGGACGATCAGGCGTTCGCGACATCGACGATGAACATGCTGAGCCGCCGGCTCGACGCGTACGCGGATCCGGGCACGCCCGAAGCGATGCGCGACCTCGAGCGCGCGATGGCGCACGCCGCGCAGCCGTTCCTCGCGAGCCAGTACGCGTCGTTTCGCGCGCATCGCGCGCTGTACTTCGATCAGCTCGACGCGGCGATCGCGTGGTCCGGGAAGGCGAGGAGCGATGCGCTGCCCGAGTTCGAACGGGATCATCGGTGGTCGGAGGCACAGCTGACGCTGGATCGCGGGACGCGCGAGGACGACGTGACGTCGCTGCGCGACAGCGAATGGCTCGCGAACCGGCCCGAGATGCGAGATCTCGCGGCAAGGATCGCGGCAACCGTCGGCTGGTGGCGCGGCGAGCACGCACCGGCGCTCGGCGCCGACGATCCACGGCTCGAGGGCCCGCACGTCGCGGGGCGGGTCATCGACGAGCAGGGCCAGCCGGTCGCCGGTGCGCGCGTCGCGAGCGGCGAGGGCATCCGCGCGGATCGCCAGGACGTCAGCCTCGCGATCCTCACGCTCGACGCGACGACCGTGACGCATGCGACGACGGACTCCGAAGGCCGCTTCTCGATCCTCGCGGCCGGCCATTGGCTCGTCGCGACCGATGGTCCACGCCGGAGCGCGGCGATCGCGATCACCAGCGCGAGCGACACGCCGACGCTCGTGCTCCACCGGACGCGCGCGATCCGCGGTGCGGTCGCGGCTGTTCCACCGCGCGGGCGGACGTGGGTCGCTCCGATCCCTGCCGAGCCGCATCTCGATCTGCGCGCGCCCGTCACCGACGGCGCGTTCGCGCTGACCATCCCGGCCGCGACGCGCGGCGTCCAGCTCGTCCACGCCGAGCTCGTCGCGCGCAGCTTCGGGCCGATGGTCGCACTCGGCGATCCGATCGCGCTGCCGGCACTCGGTAGGCGCTCGTTCGTCGTCGTCGTCCGCGGCGTCGCGATCCAGGGCGGCGCGATCACTGCGGTCGCCGGAAAGCTCGACGTGGCGTCGGCGGGCGAGCTCGACCGCCGTGCGGCCGGGTTGGCCGGTGCGACGAACGAGCTGCTGCCGGTCAGCCCCGACGACACGCCGGGGCTGCCGAAGGAGGCGCGGCGCGGCGACCTCGCCGGCACGCTGGCGTTCCTCCCGGACGGCGACATCACCGTGTGCGCGCGCGCGTATCACATCGATCCGAACGATCCGACGTTCCTCGACCGCTACAACGCGAAGGTCGCGGACCAACCGGTGCGGTGCACGCTCGTCGCGCCAGATGCGACCACGGTCGTGATCGAAGCGCCGGCGATGGGGCCGGTCGCGCCCTGACTCACGCGGCGCGTTCTGCGCGCACCCGATCGATCACCTCGCGCAACCGGCCCGCTTGCACCGGCTTCGGGAAGTGCAGGTCGAACCCGGCTGCGAGCGCCTGGTCGCGATCTTCCTTGCGGCCGTAGCCGGTCACCGCGACGAGCACGATCGGCGCCGTGGTGGTCTCGCGCACCGCGCGTGCGATCTCGAAGCCGGTCATGCCGGGCAAGCCGATATCGACGAGCGCGATCTCGGGCGCGACGCGCTGGATCAGCGCGAGCCCTTCCGGTCCGGTCGCGGCGGACTCGACCTCGCACCCGATCGCCTCGAGCAAGCTCACGCTGAGCTCGCGGAGGTCGGTGCTGTCCTCGACCACGACCGCGCGAACGGGTGCGCCGGCCTCGCGGCGCTCGCTCGCGCTCGCGGGAGCCTGGACTTTCGCGTGCGACAGCGGGAGCCGCACGACAAAGCGGCTGCCGAGATCTCGACCCTCGCTGAACGCCTCTACCGTCCCGCCGTGCAAGCGGACGAGACGCTCGACGAGCGTGAGGCCGATGCCCATGCCGCCATCCGAGCGGGCAAGTCCGGCGTCGGCCTGGGTGAACAGCTCGAACACGTGCGCGAGCATCTCGGGCGCGATGCCGATGCCATGATCGACGACGCGGAGCTCGCACTGGCCGTTGTCGACCCAGGTCCCGAGCTCGATCGTGCGGCCGTTCGGGCTGTACTTCAGCGCGTTGCCGACGAGGTTCGTGATCACCTGGGCGAGTCGCACGGGGTCGCCGTCGACGATCGCCCCGGACGTCGCAACGATCTGGAGTGTCATCGACCGTGCCTTGGCCGCCTCGGTGAACACGTCGACGCCGGTGCGGACGAGCTCGTCGATCGCGAGCGGCTCGCGCTGGAGCCTGACCTTGCCGGTCGTGATCCGCGCGACATCGAGCAGGTCGTCGACCAGGCGCGACAGGTGATGGGCCTGGCGCGACAGGATCGCGAGGCGCCTGGCTCGGCTGTCGCGATCGTCGTCGAGCCCGATCAGGTCGGTCGCCATCACGATCGAGCCGAGCGGATTGCGGAGCTCGTGACCGAGCATTGCGAGGAATTGATCGCGCTGGCGGATCTCGGCGCGAGCGGCCCATTGCCGGTGGCGAGCGCGGAGCGCGGCGCGCACGGTCGCGAGCAGCGTACTCGGCGCGATCGGCCGCTCGAGGATGGTGAGGTTGCCGATCTCGGATGCGAGTCCGATCGCGTCGCGCGCCTGCGCCAGTAGGATCATCGGCACGTCCGACCACGGCGGCTGATCGCGCAGCACGCGGCCCAGCGCACCGTCGAGGCTGTCACCGACCGCCTCGAGCGTCGCGATCGCGCACCCGGCTTCTTCGTCGAGCGCGACCGCGAGGGCCTCTGCGGACGAGAAGGTCTCGACCACCACACCGAGCTGGGCGAGCATCACGCGGATCAGCTCACCATCGCGGCCACGAGGCGCGAGGACGAGGACGCGTGCTACCGGATCCGAGCTCATCGTCGATCGAGCTCGCTCGCCTCGCCGTGATACTGGGGGACCGATGTCAACACGCCGCTGAATTGCGACAGTGCCTCGCCGACCACGAGGCCGCGGCCCTGGGCGACGGAGAGCTCGCGAATCGTGTCTTCGTGCTGACCCGTGCGCTTCTTCACGACGGACATCGCCTTGCGGACCCGACCGTCGAATTCGAAGTAGCGCAGCAGCACGACCGTGTCTGCGATGTAGCTGATCTCGGCGGGCGACTGGACCGAGCCGACCAGGCCGCTCTGCGCCATGTTGATGATCGTGGTGACGCCGAGCTGACCGAGATAGGTCAACAGCTCGTGGAGGTGGATGTACATGAAGCGCTCGGCCGGCATCGACTGGAGGTAACCGTTGAGGCTATCGATGACGACGAGGCGGACACCCTGCTTGATCAGCTCGTCGATCCGGCAGCTGAACTTGCCCGGTCCCATCTCGGCCGGATCGATCTGCTGGACGATGATCTGGCCGCTGTCGACCAGCGCTGACATCTTCATCCCGAGATGATCGGCGCGCGAGATCGTGATCTCGCGGAGCTCGTCGAACCCGAAGATCGCGACCTTCTCGCCGCGCCGCGCCGCCGCGCAGGCGTACTGCGCCGCGACGACCGACTTGCCCGTACCTGCCGGGCCGAGGAACAGCGTACTCGTGCCGCGATCGAGCCCGCCGCCGAGCATCTTGTCGAGCGGAACGAGGTCGCTCGACACGAGCTGGCGTTCGAACGCGCGGTGGTGCTCGGACGCGACGAGGCGCGGATAGACCTGGATGCCACCGGTCATGATCTCGAAGTCGTGGAACCCGGTCTGGTACGGAATGCCGCGCATCTTGACGACGCGCAGGCGGCGGCGATCACCACCGTACTCGGGCGGTTGTTGCTGCAAAGACAGCACGCCGTGGGCGATCGATTGCAACTGCATGTCGTTCGGATCCGAGGTGCGATCGTCGAGAAGGAGCACGGTCGCCGCCGTGCGCGAGAAGTACTGCTTCAAGTTCAGGACCTCGCGGCGGTAGCGCAGATGCGATTGCGCGAGCAGGCGAAGCTCCGAGAGCGAGTCGAACACTACGCGCTGCGGCTTGACCTTGTCGATGTGCGCGAGCACCGCGCGCGTCGTTTCCGTCAACTCGATATCCGACGGATGGAATACGGTGTTTTCTGATTCGGCGCGCATCTGCGCTTCGAGCGCCGAGAGCTCGAACATCTCGAGTCCGTCGAGCGACCACTCGTGCGATTTCGAGATCAGCCGGATCTCGCTCGCCGTCTCGGACAAGGTCACGTAGAGAGCGCGCTCGCCGGCGCGTACGCCCTCGAGCAGGAACTCGAGCGCGAGTGTCGTCTTGCCGACGCCCGGGTCACCCTCGATCAGATAGATATGCGACCGGGGCAGCCCGCCGTTCAGGACGGCATCGAGCCCGATGACGCCAGTGCGCGCTCGTTCTACGAGTTCGGACATGCCGCGTCACGATTACAAAAATCATGCAGGCGCTAAATATCGGATCAGTCGTCGGCCGGCGTGTCACGCGCGCACGTCGTGCCGATCGGCACATGACCATGCGCGCGGGCGCTCATTATTGGATGCCGTACTTCTCGAGCTTGTAGTAGAGCGCCGAGGTCTTGATCCCGAGCAGGCGCGCGGTCTCGGTCTTGACCTGGCCCGCCTTGGCATATGCCTTGAGGATGAGCTGGCGCTCGAGGTCATCGAGGATCTCCGGGAGCGACATCTCGCGTGGGACGTCGAGCCGATCCTCTTCGTTGCCGCCTTGGAGGAACGCGGGCAGGGCGGTCGGGGTGATCTCCTCGCCCTCCGCGAATACGAGCGACTGCTCGATCGCGTTCTCGAGCTCGCGCACGTTGCCCGGCCAGTTGTAGGCCATGATCCGGCCGAGTGCCGCATCGCCGATCGTGCGGACGCGCGGGTTCGTCTTCGGGCCCAGCTTCGCGATGAAGTGAGCGACCAGCTGCGGGATATCCTCGCGGCGCTCGCGCAGCGGCGGCAGCTTCACCGGCAGCACGTGGAGCCGGTAGTAGAGGTCCTCGCGGAACCGGCCCGCGGCGACCTCGGCTTCGAGGTTCTTGTTCGTCGCCGACACGACGCGGACGTCGACCTTGATCGGCGCTTCGCCGCCGACCCGCTCGAACTCTTGCTCTTGCAACGCGCGCAGGAGCTTGACCTGCATCGACGGCGGGACGTCGCCGACCTCGTCGAGGAACAGCGTGCCGCCATCGGCGAGCTCGAACCGACCGAGCTTCTGCTTGATCGCGCCGGTGAACGCGCCCTTCTCGTGGCCGAACAGCTCGCTCTCGAGCAGCGTCTCGGTCAGCGCGCCGCAGTTGACCTTGATGAACGGCGCGTTGGCGCGCTTGCTGAGCCGATGGATCGCGTGGGCGACGAGCTCCTTGCCCGTGCCGCTCTCGCCGGCGATGAACACGACCGTGTCGCTGACCGCGACCTTCTCGACGGTCCGCCGCACGACCGCCATCTTGTCGCCACCGCCGATCATGTCGGCGAACTTGCCCTCGGCTTCGCGGCGCAGGTAGTCGACGTGCGCGTCGGCCTTGCGGCGGGCCCGTCGCTCGGTGGCGAGCTCGACCGCGCGCATGACCTTTAGCTTCACGACCTCGGTCTGGATCGGCTTGGTGACGAAATCGAACGCGCCGAGCTTCATCGCCTCGACCGCGGTCTCGACCGTGCCGAACCCGGTGATGATCATGATCGGGACATCTGGATCGAGCGCGCTGATCGCCTTCAGCACGTCGACGCCGGTCGTGCCCTCCATCTTGAGGTCGGTGATCACGAAGTCGGCGGGGCGCTTCTTGAACGCCTCGATCCCGGCCTGGCCGCTCGCGGTGATCACCGCCTCGTGGCCGAGCTTCTTGACCACGTGGGCGAGGCCTTCGCGCACGGTGTCGTTGTCGTCGATGATGAGGATCGTGGCCACGGCCGGCGAGCGTACTACGCCGGGACGCTAATCACGAACGTGGTC
>Ga0105245_10000082_pt1 | contig 95636 bp, 76 predicted proteins | sample KBSM54metaG_FD_81523 | JGI IMG/M metagenome (GOLD analysis project Ga0105245, IMG submission 81523) | Miscanthus rhizosphere microbial communities from Kellogg Biological Station, Michigan, USA - KBS M5-4 metaG | ecosystem: Host-associated > Plants > Roots > Rhizosphere > Soil | place... | reverse complement strand
GATCGGGCCGCGCGGCGAGCGCATCGAGATCCAGATCCGCACGAACGACATGAACCTCGTCGCGGAGCACGGCGTCGCCGCGCTCGCCGCGTTCTTTGTACTTCCAGTGCGCGGCCACGCCGTGCTCGGCGACGAGGTTCATGTCGCCGGTGCGGATCTGGACCTCGATGCGCTCGCCCTTGGGGCCGATGATCGCGGTGTGTAGCGACTGATAGAGGTTCGGCTTTGGCAGCGCGATGTAGTCCTTGAACCGGCCGGGGATCGGCGTCCACGTCGAGTGCGCGACGCCGAGCGCCTGATAGCAGTGCATCTGGTTGTCGGTGATCACGCGGAACCCGATCGCGTCGTGGATCTCGTCGAACGGGCGCTGCGTGCGCTTCATCTTTTGATAGATCGACCACAGGTGCTTCGCGCGGCCGCTGACCTCGCAAGGCACGCCGTTATCGATCATCTCTTTCTGGATGAGCTTCTCGACGTGGTGGATGTACTCGAGCCGCTCGGCGCGAGTCTTCGCGATCTCGGCGGCCAGCTGATCGTACTCGCCGGCGTAGAGATACTTGAACGCGAGATCCTCGAGCTCGATCTTCACCCACTGGATACCGAGGCGATTCGCGAGCGGCGCATAGATCTGCATCGTCTCCGCCGCGATCCGCTCCTGCTTCTCCGGCGGGAGGTGATTGAGCGACCGCATGTTGTCGAGGCGGTCGCACAGCTTCACGAGGATGACGCGGATATCGCGCGCCATCGCGAGCAGCATCTTGCGGAAGTTCTCCGCCTGCTGCTCTTCGCGGGTCGAGTACGGCAGCTTGCCGAGCTTGGTGACGCCGTCGACGAGATACGCGATCTCTTTGCCGAACGTCGCGGACAGTTGCTCGACGGTCGCGGAGGTGTCCTCGACGCAGTCGTGGAGGAGCCCCGCGCAGATCGACGAGACATCGAGCTTGAGCTCGGCGATGATCCGCGCGACCGAGATCGGATGAGTGACGTACGGATCGCCCGACTTGCGGGTCTGGCCCTCGTGGGCCTGGGCCGCGAACTCGTACGCACGGCGGACCAAGCCCAGGTCCGCGTTCGGATCGTAACCCGCGACTTCTGAAACGATCTGGTCGAGTTGATGCATCACGGCGCGTGATCCCTGTAAAGGTACCACGCTGCGGCGCGTTGCGAGGTCGCGCAGCTGGCCGTTCGGGCCAGCTACTCGTTCGGAGAGGTATCCGCGCTGGCTACGTCGTCTTGGAACCGCCAGACGAACTCGAACTGCTGGCCGGACCGGCTGACCGTCAGCTTCATCCAGCGGACCTTCGTGTTGAACAAGTCGCGCTGGTAGAACACGAAATCGCCGTTGCCGCGCCAAACCGAGAGCGAGCCGAGCGGCTGGCGGTTGCGCCAACCATCGTTCGCGAACCCGACCGTGTTGATGCAGTTGCCGGTCGCGTTGCGGCCGAGGCCGTCGCAGATCTGCGAGCGCTGCTCCTGATCCCACATCGTGGTGATGATGTGCTTGCGGACGTGCTCGACCGCTTCGGGATCCCAGTGGTGTCCCTGATCGTCGGTGAGATCGACGTCCCAGTTCTTGAGGTCCGCGTAGTCCTCCCACTTGTGATCGATCTGGACGTGGAAGCGCAGCCGATCGCGCGACACCATCGTGAACGATGCTTGGTTGATCAGCGGCCAGCGATGCGGATGCGCGACCGTCGCGTTGGTCGTGTTCTCGCTCTGCCGCACATCCATGTCGTTGTCGTTCACGTTCGGTGCGACGAGATCCATATCGCCGGTCACGATCGTGACCTTCTCCGAGTTGCGCAGCGTGTCCTGCGGATGAAGGAGCGGGTTCGGTTGAACCGCTTCCTTCTCCCACGTACGCGTGCAACCGGCAGCCAAACTCCCGACGACGAGCAACCCCACGGTGAAGCGCCGCATAGGAACAGCGTGACGCCGTAACCCCGTCGGCGTCAACCCTTTCGAGCTACCTCGCCTGACTGGACCGGTGGTACGTGACGTCCAATTCTCGGTGCTGTCGCACCTTCGTTCAGACGCTGTCGATCAAACCGCGCGCGTGGGCCACGGCGACGTCCCGATCACCGGTTCGCTTCGCGAGCTCGGCGAGTGGATGTGCGACATCGGTCCTGTCGATGGATCCATATCGGCGAGTCAGATAGATCGCGCGCAACGCCTGGTAAGCACGATCGAGATCGTCGTTGACGATCAGGTGCTGATACTCGGGATAGTGCGCGAGCTCGTCTTTGGCCTTACGGATCCGCCGCTCGATGACCTCCGGACTGTCGGTCGCACGCGAGCGCAACCGGTTCTCGAGCGTCTGGAGATCGGGCGGAAGGATGAAGATCTTGAGAGAATCTTGTGGCCACTGGTGAGACAGCGTTTGGCCGCCCCGCCAGTCGACGTCGAAGATCACGTCCCGGCCGGCTGCAAGTGCCCGATCGATGGGCGCCTGCGCCGTGCCGTAGCGGTTGCCGAACACGAACTCGTGCTCGGCGAACTCGTGAGCTTTCACCATGTTCTCGAACTCGTCCGGCGTCACGAACCAGTAGTCGCGCCCGTTGACTTCGCCCGGTCGCATCGGCCGCGTCGTGTAGGACACGGAAAACTCGAGGCCCGGATTGAACTCCTGGATGAGACGGCGCGTGAGCGTGGTCTTGCCGGCCCCCGAGGGCGACGAGACGATCACGAGCACTCCACGGTCGCTCACCCAGGATGCTTAACACGCCTAGATGACAGCGATCACGCGCTACTCGACGTTCTGAACCTGTTCGCGAAGCTTCTCGAGCACGGACTTGGCCTCGACGATGGCCGACGTGATCTCGGTGCGTTGCGATTTGGATCCGATCGTATTGAGCTCGCGACCGATCTCCTGGACCAGGAAGTCGAGCTTGCGCCCGCTCGCCGCCGAGCCTTTCGCGATCGTGCGCGCTTGCTCCAAATGCGAGTCGAGCCGGACCAGCTCCTCGGTAATATCCGCGCGCTCCGCGAGCAGCGCGACCTCCTGGGCGAGCCGCGCGGGATCGACGCCCGCGTCGCCGACCAGGCGCGCGAGCCGATCGCTCAGCTTCTGGCGGAGCTGCTCCGCGACGCCAGCCGCCTGACCCTCGATCGAGGTGCGGATCTTCGCGAGCTCGTCGAGTCGGGTCAGGACCTCGCGCTCGAGCGCGCGACCTTCCGCGGCGCGCATCGCCTGGAGCTGGGCGAGCGCGTGATCGAGCGCGGCGAGGATCGCGGCGTCGATCGCGTCCGGATCCTCGGGCGTGTCGGTGCTCGCCATCACACCGGGCTGCGCGAGCACGAGTGCGAGATCGGGCGGCGCCATCCCGAGCTTGTCGGCGAGCGAGCGCAGCGCTTCGTGTGCGCGGTGCGCTGCGGCCTCGTCGATCCGCATGCCGCTCGCGCCGGGTGGGCGCGCGACATTGACCGCGACCGAGAGGCTGCCGCGTTCGACGCTCGCGCGGATCTTCGTCGCGAGTTGTTCCTCGAGCGATGGCGCGACCTGCGCGCGCAGCTTGAGGTCGAGGAAGCGATGGTTGACCGAGCGGAGATCGACGGTCGCGCGGACCGCCCCATGCTCGGCCACGCCGCGTCCGAACCCGGTCATGCTGCGCATCGGACACCAATAACATAGAGTGCGAACGGTGCGGCTCTCCCTGCTCTGCCTCGCGCTCGCGTGCTGCGGCGGCGAGCCGCGTGCCGAGCGGCCGATCAAGTTCCTCCACACGTTCAACCCGCGCGAGACCGAGCTGTTCAACACGACGATCGCGGAGCGCGGCCTCCACGTCGATGCGTCGCTCGTGCCGTTCGCGCGCGGCCACCAGGTGATCGAAGAGCTGCTCCGCGCCGGACGTAACTGCCCGGACCTGATCCGGATCGATGCGACGTGGCTGCCCGGGCTCGTCGCGGCAAAGCTCGTCGTCGCGCCTCCCGCCAATCTCGCGGACGGCTGGGCCGCGATCGCGAAGGACCTCGCGGTCGTCGACGCCAAGATGTGGGCGTTGCCGCAGTCGATCGACGGGCTCGTCGTCGTGCGGGCGACCGGAACGCCCGCGCCGGCGTCGCCGTCGGTCGCGGATCTCGTCGCTGCCGCGAAGGCGAGCGGGCTGCCGCATCCGCTCGGCGTTCGCGTCGATGGCTACTGGTTCGTGCCGTGGTTGCGCGGCGATGGTGTCGAGCTCGCGCCGCGTGCGCTCGACGATCGCGCCGTCCACGCGCTCCACGACTTCGCGGCGTTGTTCGGCGGCCTCGCGGCGGCGCCGCCGGCCGCGGGCAGCGAAGCGCCCGACGAGCTCCGCCGGTGGACGGCGCACGAGCTCGCGTACTGGGTAACCGGGCCGTGGCAGCTCGCGGATCTGCGCGACCGCGATCAGATCGAGGTCAGCGCTCTCGCGGGCGCGCCGCGCGGCGGTCAGCTGCTCGTCGTGCCGGCGTGTGCGCCACAACCGGCGGAGGGCTGGCGGCTCGCGCAGGAGCTGACCTCCGAGCAGGTCTCGCTGATCTTCAGCGATGCGTTCGCGACCGTGCCGACGCTCGCCGCCGCGCAAGCGCATGCGACGCCGCTCGTCCAGCGCATGCTCGCGGCGCTCGCTTCGGCAGAGCTCCTACCGCGCACGGCGGTCACGCCGCTCTTGTTCGACGATCTCAACCCCGCGGTCGCTGCGGTCGTCGCCGGCGATGCGACGGCCGAAGAAGCGATCGCGGGCGTCCAGCGCGGCTGGCATCGCCTGGTGGCGAAATGACGACGCGACGTGGCTCGTTGCGCTGGCGCGTACTGCTCGTGCTCGCGCTCGCCGCGATCCTGCCGACGATCGTGGTCGGCGTGCTCGCGATCTCTCGCGCGCGTCACGACGTCGAGGACGAGGTTCAACGCGGCGCACTCGCTCACATCCGCGCACTCGGTGCCGCGCTCGACGGCACGCTGCAGGATGCGCGGCGCACGGTCGAGCTCGCCGCCTCGCAGTGGGCCGATGCCGCGGGCGACGCGAAGTCGACCCAGCTGCTCGTCCGCCGCCTGCGCCGCGACGTGCCGATCGTCGAGCAGCTGTCGATCCTCGATCCGGATGGTCACCTCGCATTTGGTGACCCGGTGCCGGCCGGTGTCGACATCGGCTCGCACAGCTTCGGCGGCTACATCGGCGACGCGGTGTTCGACCGCGGGGCACCGGTGATCCACATGGTGGTCCAGGCTCGCGGCCGCACCGGCGAGCTCATGGGCGTGTTCGTCGCGACGCTCGACCTCGCGTTCGTCCACGACGTGATCGCAGCGGCGCGGCTCGGGCCGGGTGCCGAGGTGCTCGTCGTCGACGGCGTCGGCATGCCGGTCGCTTCGAGTCGACCGATCCTCGCGCCGGGCTCGCGCGCGAACGATCCCGTCGTCGAGCGCGCGCTCGCGTCGACCGTCGAGGGCACGCTGTCGCAAGCCGGTTGGGTCTCGGCGTATCGCAACCTGTCGAGCTATCAATCGCTGCGCGGCGTGCGTTGGGCGATCATCCATCGCCAACCCGAAGCGGATGCCTACGCGCTCGCCCGGCGGACGACGCGCGACACGATCGTGATCGGCGGCGCCGCGCTCGTCCTCGCACTCGCGCTCGGCGCGTTCTTCGCGACCCGGCTGACCCGCCCGCTCGAAGACCTCGCCCGCCGCGCGGATGCGATCGCGGCGGGCCAGATCCCCGACGAGCCACCCGTCGAAGGCCCCGGCGAGATCGGGACGCTCGCGCACTCGGTCGACGAGATGGCGAAGCGGATCGCGGAGCGAGCAGAGCTCGCCTCGGCGCTCGCGCGCGGCGATCGGCTCGCGTCGGTCGGCGTGATGTCGGCGCAGGTCGCTCACGAGATCAACAACCCGCTGACGACCGTGCTCGGCTACGCGAAGCTGTTGCTCGAGGACAAGCCGGAGGGTCACGCGGATCGCAGCGCGCTCGAGCTGATCGCCGACGAGGCCGAGCGGATGAAGAAGATCATCGGCAGCCTGCTCGAGTATGCGCGCGCGCCACGCCCGAGCGAACCGGCGGTCGGGATCGGCGCGGTCGCCGGGTCGTCGCAACCCGCGCAGGTGCTCCGCCACGTCGCCGCGCTCGTCGCGCCGCAGCTGAAGAAGGCGCGCGCGACGCTCGCGACCGACGCGACGACCGACAAGCCGATCGCGATCGAGCCGAGCGCACTCCAACAGGTTCTCGTCAATCTGGTGCAGAACGCCGCGCAGGCGTTCACCGCCGGCGGTGCGATCGCGATGACCGCGAAACCCGCGCCGGGCGGCATCGCGACCGTGATCACGGTCTCCGACGACGGCCCGGGCATCCCGGTCGCGGCGCGGACGAAGGTGTTCGACCCGTTCTACACGACGAAGGCGCCCGGCACCGGCACCGGCCTCGGCCTCGCGGTGTGCAAGCACCTGGTCGCGACCGCAGGCGGCTCGATCGAGGTCGGTGACGGCCCGAACGGTCGTGGTGTCGAGTTCCGCGTCGTGATACCCAATCTGTCGTGAGCAGCATCCTGGTCGTCGACGACGAGCGCGGCATCCGCGCCCTGTGCTCGGAGGTGCTGACGCGCGCCGGCCATCAGGTCGAAGCGGTCGACTCCGCGGCCGGTGCGATCGCCGCGATCAACCGCAACAAGTTCGACCTCGTGCTGTGCGACATCAACTTGCCGGATCAAGACGGCGTGTCGCTGTTGCCGAAGCTGCTCGCCGGCGATCCGCCGCCCGCGGTGCTGCTGATCACCGCGTATCCGTCGATCGATACCGCCGTACGCGGCATGAAGCTCGGCGCGCGCGACTACATCGGCAAGCCGTTCTCGCCCGACGAGCTCCGGCTGTGTGTCCAGCGCGCGCTCGCCGAGGACGAGCTCCGCCACTCGCACAACGCGCTGACGAAGCGCCTCGCGTACGGCTCGATGGTCGGCGACTCGCCCGCGATGCGCCAGCTCCGCGAGACGATCGACAAGGTCGCGCACTCGGATGCGACCGTGCTCGTCACCGGCGAGAGCGGCACCGGCAAGGAGCTGGTCGCGCGCGCGTTGCACTTCGCGGGTCGCCGCGCGGCGAACGCGTTCGTGCCGGTCAACTGCGGCGCGCTCGTCGGCACGCTGCTCGATAGCGAGCTATTCGGTCATGTCCGCGGCGCGTTCACCGGCGCCGATACCTCGAAGCGCGGCCTGTTCGTCGCGGCGGATAGCGGCACGCTGTTCCTCGACGAGATCGGCGAGCTCCCGCTCGAGCTCCAGCCGAAGCTGCTGCGCGCGCTCCAAGATGGCGAGGTCAAGCCGGTCGGTGGCACGGCCTCGATCCGGGTCGACGCGCGCGTGATCGCGGCGACGAACCGCACGCTCCAGGATCGGGTCGCGAGCGGCAACTTCCGCGAGGACCTCTACTACCGCCTCGCGGTGATCACGATCGAGGTGCCGCCGCTGCGCGAGCGCCCCGGTGACATCGGCCTACTCGCGCGCCACTTCGCCGAGCAAGCCGCACTGCGCGCCGAGCGCGGCCGCGTCGTGCTCTCCGATGCGGCGCTCGCGCACCTCGCGACCCAGCGCTGGCCGGGCAACGTGCGCGAGCTCGAGAACACGATCGAGCGTGCGGTGATCATGGCGAACGGCGACGTCCTCGATGTCGCCGATGTCGCGGGGCCGCGCGCGCCTGCCGCCGGCGCCGCGTTCGCGACGTTCGTCGGCGATCACGTGCCGACGCTCGACGAGCTCGAGCGCGCGCACATCTTGAAGGTGCTCGAGCTGTGCGAGAACCAGAAGACCAAGGCGGCGCAGATGCTCGGCATCAACCGCACGACGCTGTGGAAGAAGCTCCGCCAGTACGGGCTCGAAGCTGACTAGCGCAACTCGACGCTCTCGCCGATCGCAGGGAACGCGAAGCGCTCGAGGTGCGGCGCGCGCCACGCGAGAAACGTCAGCTGCGGGTCGTCGAGCTCGCGCCGGTACGACACCGCGAGCTCGACCGGGCGCCCGGCGTCGACGCGCTGGATCTCGATCGTCGCGCCGCACTGATCGAACGTCTCGCCGGTGTGGAATGGATGACCGGCGCCGCGGAAGAGCGTGTCGAACGAGCCGGCGAGCAACGGCCGATCGAGTGCTTCGAGCGTGAACGACTTGACGCCGGTGCGGGTCAGCCGGTGACGCGACGCGGCGGCCGAAAGCACGGACCAGCAAGACACCGCACCGGACTCGGCGAGGATGCCGCGCGGATAGAGGAACACGTCGGGGCTCGCCGCAGCGATCACGACCGCGCGCGTGTGGAACGGCACGAGCGCTTTGACGTCGGCGGCCGCGCGATCGGCGACGGCACCGCGGCGCGCGAGTCCGGTTTGCTCGTGCAAGCCAAACAGCGGCGCCCACGCGAGGTGAGCGATCGCGACGATCAGTGGCGCGATCTTCGGTGCGCGCACGACGATCGCGCCGAGCACCGCGGCGAACGCGAGATCCGGCACGACCAGCACGCGCCCGACCGGATAGCCGGCGAGCCCGGGCAGCACCGCGACGATGCCGCCAGCGACGAGCCAGAGCAGCGAGCGTTCGACATCGCCCCACGCCCACGCGACCACGCCGATCGCTGCGAGACCTGCGAGCGCGAGCCCGAGCGGCGGCGTGACGAACGCGAGCCCCGACGGGATCGCGAGCGCGGCATCGCCGAGCAGGATCGGCAAGCGGACGATCGCGAGGCCGAGATAGCCGAGCGGATCCGAGAACGGGTCGTGGTAGCCGCCGCTCGCCCGCGTGCCGGCGCCGAGCACTGCGTAGACGACGAGGTACGCGACGCCGACCGCGATCGGGGCGAGGCAATCGCGGCGCTTGCCGGAGCGCCATGCGATCGCGCACCAGATCGGAATCGCGCCGAGCGCGGCTTCGCTCGCCGCGAGCGCGAGGACGAGCGGAACGAGCGCGGCCCACCGCCACCGCCCGCGCGCGTACACCGCGAGCGCCCATGCGGCGAAGGCCGCGCCGATCAGGACGTGGCGCGCGGAGATCCACGCGTACGCCTCGGCGTGCGCGCCCATCAGGCCGAAGCTCGCGACGCCGAGCGTCGCCGCGGCCGGCGCGAGCAGCGCGCGGTACAGCACCGCGACGCCCGCGAGCAGCAGCGCGAACCACGCGAGCCCCATGGCGTGATAACCGACCGCGCTGGCGCCGAACATCGCGTCCTCGGCCGCGAGCTCCTCGCCGGTGACCGGCCGCAAGAAGTGGATCTTCAGCTCCGGCGCGGCCCACCACGGCAGCCGGCCGATCCGGATCGCCTCCATGTTCGCGGCCGGGTCGCCCACTTGGAACCGGAACAGATCGAGCGCGTTCGGCTCGTGGTGGATCTTCGCGCGGAACGCCAGGTCGTCCGTGATGAAGCCGAGCCGGAGCGAGCCTGCGGCGAACGCGAGCGACAGCAGGATCGCGACCGCAGTCGCGCGACGAGTAGCGAGCCAGGACATCACGCCGCGAGACTGCGAGAAATCGATCGTTGCGTCCAAGACAATCTTAAAACAGTATTCAGACCTATGAGGTCTCGATGATCGAAGTCCGGCTCCTGCGCTACTTCGTCGCGGTCGCGGAGACCGAGCACGTCGGCCGCGCCGCGGCGCGCCTTCATATCTCGCAGTCGCCGCTGAGCCGGCAGATCCGCCAGCTCGAGGACACGCTCGGCGTGCGCCTGTTCGAGCGCGTGCGCCGGGGCATCGCGTTGACCGGCGAAGGCCGCCGCCTGCTCGAGCCCGCGCGCGATCTGCTGCGCCGGGTCGATGGCTTCGCGCGAGCGGCGAAGCTCGATGCCGCCGCTCCGCCCCGCGTCGCGATCGGATTCGTGACGACCGCGCTCGCGACCGGCGTGTTGCCGGCGGCGCTCCGCACGCTGCGCGCCCACCATCCGGGGATCCAGATCGAGCTGCGCCACGCGACGAGCGACGCACAGCTCGGGTTCGTCCGCGCCGGCGAGCTCGACCTCGGGCTCGTCCATAGCGCGGTCCAGTTGCGCGGGCTCGTCGCCACCCGCGTCGTCGAACAGGCGTACCGCCTCGCGATCGCACGCGATTCACCTCTCGCGACCCGCCCGCTGAAACCGGAGTCTCTCGGCGCGGCGCCGTGGGTCGCGCTGCGCAGCGGCGATCGCCGGCGCGAGCGCTGGCTCGATGCATGCGCGGCCTCGGGGTTCACGCCGCAGATCGCCGTGGAGGTCGGCGATCAGGCCAGCGCACTCGCGCTCGTCGGTGCCGGCGTCGGCGCCGCGCTGTTGCCCGAGAGCGCACGAGCAGCTGCACCGCGCGGAGTCGTGTTTCGTGCGGTGCCATGGTTGCGCCTGCGCTCGGAGGTGTGGGCGGTGCATCGCCACGACGCGCCCTCCCTGATCGCCGAGATGGTTCGCGCCGTGCGACAATGAGCGACCGATGGGTCGGATCGTCTCCACACTCGCGCTCGTCTGCGCGCTGAGCGGCTGCGATCGGTTGTTCGGGATCGCGGTAATCCGCACGGGCGTCGCCGATGCACCGCGCGTCGACGCGAGCTCGCCCGACGATCGCGATGGCGACGGCGTCGTGAACGAGCTCGACAATTGCCCGGACGTCTCCAATCCCGATCAGCGCGACTTCGATCACGACAACATCGGCGACGCGTGCGACCGCTGCCCGCTCGATCCCGATCCGGCCCAGGCCGACATGGATCAAGACGGCATCGGCGATGCGTGCGATCCGCACGCGCTCGCGCCGGGCGACTGCCTGGTCCTGCTCGACACGTTCGCCGATCCGATGATGTTCGCGTTGCACTGGCAGGTCGTGGGGACCGGCACGCCGGCGGTGACGGCGAGCGCCAATGCGGTCACGATCGTTCCGCCCGCCGGCGCCGCGACGGCGATCCTCGCGCTCGATACCGGGGTGGTCATGTCGGGCGTGTACGACGTCGAGCTGCGCGGCGCGGTGATCCCGACGAGCACCGGCGATGCCGCGTTCGCGGTCACGGCGTCGAGCGGGCCGATGCAGGGCCTCGCCTGCGGTGCGCAACGAACCGCGATCGAGCTCGACACCCGGCTCGCGGATCTCGCGAACAACGAGGCGAAGTCGGTGCAGATGGCGACGCCGAGCGCGAGCAACCTCCGCATCGAGATGGTCGCCGACGGACTCCCGACGGCCTCGTGCGATACCGCGATCGCGGGCGCTCGCCAGGCGATCAACAACACGTTCATCTCGCAGCTGCCCTCGACCGGAGGCTCGGGCGCGATGGCGGTCAACGTTCAGCTCGTGGTCAACGGGATCGCGTTCTACACGCGTGCCGGCACCTGCGCGGCACCGATCATCCGCTAGAACGGTGCCGCGAGCTCGAGCGCGATCCGCTCGCCGGAGTGCGGATGTGCGAACGCGAGGTGCTCGGCGTGGAGCATGAGGCGTTCGCCCGGCGTGCCGTAGAGGCGATCGCCCGCGATCGGCGTCGCGAGCCCCGCGGGATGCGCACAGTGCACGCGCAGCTGGTGGGTGCGCCCGGTCCGCGGGAACAACGCGACCCGCGTCCTCCCTTCAGAATCGGCTAGCCTCTTCCAGTCGGTGACGCCGGCCTTGCCGTGGATCGGATCGACGAGCTGGCGCGGCCGATCGTCGAGATCGACGCGGAGTGCGAGCTCGATCGTCCCCGCATCGCCGCGCGCCGGCGCGAGCGCGGTCTCGAGGATCGCGACGTAGCGCTTGTGGATCTCGCGACGCGCGAACATCTTCTGGAGGATCGCGTGGGTCGCTTCGTCCTTCGCGACGAGCATCAGGCCCGAGACATCGAGGTCGAGGCGATGGACGATGTGGGCGGCGCCGTAGCGCGCGGCGAGCCGGGTCTGGACCGAATCCGTGAGCAGGCCGCTGCGGCCGGGAACCGAGAGCAGACCGATCGGCTTCGCGACGACGACGAGCCAGCGATCTTCGAACACCACGCGCGGCTCTTCAGGCGAGATGCCCTTCGCGTCGCCGAACACCGGCGCGGGCTCGACCGCGAGGCCCTGCAGCACGTGCGCGAGGATCGGGCCGCACTTGCCGCGGCACGCCGGATAGCACGCGCCATCGCGGCGATCGCCGGCGCTCGGCGGCGGACCGATCCACGCCTCGGCGAGCGCGATCGGCTGGAGCCCGTGGCGATACGCGTACGCGAGCAGCTTCGGGGCCGCGCAATCGCCGGCACCGCCCGGGGGCGATTCGGGCGCGAACAGCTCGCGCAACGATTTGATCTCGCCGCGCGCATTCGCGAACGCGTACGTATCCTGGATCTGGATCAGCAGCTCGCGCGAGCGTTCGCCTCGACGGCGGGCGAGCTGCTTGCTGCGCGCGGCCAGCTCCGCGACGCGCGCCGCGAGCGGTGCGAGCTCCGCCGCGTGCGCGCGATCGAGCTCCTTGCGCTCGGCCGAGTCGGCGCGGCTCTGTTGATCGAGCGCGTGCGAACCGCCGCTCGCGCGGGCGACTGCGCGTGCGGCCTTGCGCTCGCCATGGCGCGCCTTCACCGCGGCGAGCTCGCCAACGTGACGCGCGACCATCGCAGCGTGCTCCGCGTGGGCCGGATCGTCGTCGACGACGCGCTGCTCCGCTGCGAGCACGCCGAGCTCCGCCTCGCCCGCGGGCCAGAACGCGTCGCGCGCGCCGACATCGAATACCGGGCCGACGAAGCCCTCGCGCTCCCAGCTACCGTCGAGCATGCCGGAGAACGCGCGGAGATAGCCGATCCGCCCTGCTCCATCGCGCACGACCAACACGCCGAACATTTTGCCCTCGCGCATCTCGCCGACGGCGAGCTCGGCGATCGCGCGGAGCGCTAGTGGATGCGGCGGCACCGCGAACGGGCTCGGCATCACGTCGGGAATCCCGGCGGGTGGCGGATCGAAGTACGTGATCATCGAAGTGCAGCGAGCGCTGCCTGGAGATCCGGCGGCAACGGCGCCTCGAACTTCATGCGCTCGCCCGTCACCGGGTGCAGGAACGACAGCATCGCGGCGTGTAGCGCCTGGCGGCCGAGCGTTTTCGCGACCTCACCGGTGCGCTCGTCGCGCGGCTTGTGACCGTAGACCGGATCGCCGATCAGCGCCCAACCCGCGTCGCTCGCGTGGACGCGGATCTGATGCGTGCGGCCGGTCTCGAGCACGAACTTCACGAGCGCGGACTCGTGCAGCCGCTCCACGATCTCCCAGTGGGTGACCGCGTGCTTGCCGGCCGCGACCTTCGAGCTGAACTTCTTGCGCTGGGTGGGATGGCGACCGTACTGGGTGCGGATCGCGCCGCGGCCCTGCGGCGGTGCCGGCGACGTGATCGCCAAGTAGCTGCGCTCGATTCCACCCTTCACGCCCGCCGACTTCTCCGCGAACGCCGTGGTCAGCGCCGCGTGCGCGCGATCGGTCTTCGTCGCGACCATCACGCCGCTCGTGTCCTTGTCGAGCCGGTGGACGATGCCGGGCCGCATCACGCCGCCGATGCCCGACAGATCCTTGCAGTGAAACAAGAGCGCGTTGACGAGCGTGCCGCTCGCGTGGCCCGCGGCCGGATGGACGACCAGCCCCGCGGGCTTGTCGATCACGATCAGCTCGGCGTCCTCGTACATCACCGCGAGCGGAATCGGCTCGGGCAAGACCTCGAGCGGGACCGGCGGCGGCACGGTCACCACGATCGCGTCGCCTGCACGGACCTTCGCGCCGGCCTTCGTCACGGCGGTGCCGTTGAGCTGGGCGCGACCGTCCTCGATCAGGCGCTGGACCTGCGCGCGAGAGACCTCGGCGAGCGCGGCGGTGATCACCGCATCGAGCCGGCCTGCTTCGACGACGTCGATCCGATGTTCCTCGGATTCGTCGTCTTCGCTGTCTACCAGATCTTCGATTTGACGTGACCCTTCGACTTCACCAGTACGTCCACGATCGCCCGCTCGTAGATGTGCTGGCCGAAGATGTCCTCGGTGACGCGGCTCTTGAACAGCTCGCGGCCCTCGTTGATCTCGTCGGACATCACGTCGAACAGGTTGTCGTTGGCGATGCCCTCGAGGATCTTGGGCTCGTGATAGAGCGTCAGGTCCGACGCGATCGCACGAGCAAGCTGACGCGCGCGCTTGGGATTATCGATCAGGGTCGCCATGTCGTGATCGTAGAGGCCGTAGCAGCCGCGATCAAGGCTTGGCGACCTCGTCATCGGGTTCGGGGTGTGGGCGCGCGGCGCGGTAGCGTTCGAGGTAGGTCTGCTTGACTCGCTCGGGATCGAGCCCGAGCGCGCGCGCGTACTCCGCGAGGAAGCCCCGCACGTACACCGGCGCCGGGAGCTTCGGGAACACCTCGGCCTCGAGCGCCTGGAGGTACGCCATGCCGATCTTCGAGCGTTCCGCGATCTCGCGGAGCTCGACGCCGACTGCCTCGCGGATCTGGCGGAGCAGCGGCCCCGAGAACTCGGTGCGCGGCGTGATCTCCGGCATCGGCGGACGCGCGGCCACGCTCGCGGGATCCTCGCTCTTGATCGGCGCGCGCGGCGTCGGCGCGCTGTCGTGCGGAACCGGCGGCGACACCGGCATCGGCACGCCGTCGGGGAACAGCTCGCTGTCGTAGTCCTTGCGCTTCGCCGCGTCCATCAGCGTCGTGTACGCGAGGTCGAGCCGGCGGTGGACCGCCTCGAGGCTCGCCGGATCGTAGAGGCCCGACACCGCGATCGACTCCGCGCCGTAGACATCGCGGATCCGCCGGTTCGCCCGGCGAATGTCCTCGAAGCTCGCGGTCGGCGGCACTTCGAGCAGGTCGTAGTGCGAGTCGCTCGGCAGGACGTCGACCTGGCTATCGCCCGGACGAACCGCGAGCACCGCGCGAGCGACGCGCTCGAAGCACTTCGCGATCCGGGTCTCGGGGTGCTCGATCAACAGCGGCCGCCGCCGCCGGGTCGACGCCCACACCGCCTCGTCGTACTCGAGGTGGCCGAGGTAGCGAATCGGATTCCCGAGCCGGCGCCGCGCGGACGACGCGACCGCGCGACCGAGCTCCATGTCGGACTTCGAACGCGCCGAGTTGATGATCAGGTGCGGCGAGAACCCGAGGATCGCCTCGCGCAGCGCCTCGACGTCGGTATCCGGTGTGCCGACGGCCGCGAGATAGACGTCGAGCGCGCTCGGCGCCCCGCCCTCGTACGTATGGTCGCTCTTGATCTGCGCGAGATGGCCGAGGCCGCGGCGCTCGAGCGTGCGCAGGAATGCCGCGCGCACGAACCGATGCATCAGCTCGATCGACGTCGGATCCGGGACCGCGACGATCAGGCCGATATCGGCCTCGAGGAACAGGTCGAGCGTTGGCGCGCCAAGGCCCGGTCCGAGATCGACGACGATCCAGTCCGCGGGCAGCTCGTGGAGCTGGCGCGCGATCGAAGCGACCTGCTCGGCGGTCGGGTTCGCCGAGCTCGGCGGATCGTTGACGCCGCCGATCAGGCGGACGTTCGGCACGTGGGTCGCGACGGCGAGGTCTGCGAGCGGGGTCGTTCCGAACGTCTCGGCGAGGCTGCGCGACGGCCGCGGCACGCCGGCGAAGATGTGGAGGTTCGGCGCGCCGAACGCGGCATCGACCAGGATCACGCGCTTGCCGAGCGTCGCGAGAAAGATCCCGACGTTCGCCGCGACGAGGCTCTTGCCTACGCCACCCTTGCCACCCGCGATGGCGACGACCCTGCCGGGGGATCCAGTCACGCCCGCGACATAACACAAGACTGCACGGCCGCGATCAGCTCGAACAGTTCTTCGTCGGAAACCGTGCGCAAATCGAGCCACAGCTTCCCGTCCGCGACGCGCCCGACGATCGGCGTGCCGGCCGCGCGCAGCACCGGCTCGGCAGATGCGGGCAGCCGGACCGCGTACGAAGCCAGCTCGGCCGTCGGCATCGCGCCGCCGCCGACCGTCGACGTGCAAGGCGCCGTATCCGCATAGCTCTGATGCGCGTGGGCCGGATCCGTGCATAGCGACGCGACCACCGCCTCCGCCGACCGCCGCACGTCGTCCTGAGTCCGCGCGATCATCCGCAGCGCCGGGACCTCCGCGATCCGGCCGTCGCGATACAGCGCCAACGTCGCCTCGAGCCCGGCCAGGGTCAGCTTGTCGGGGCGCAGCGCGCGCAGCAGCGGATGCTTGCGCGCCCGCTCGACCGCCGCCTTCTTGCCGACGAGGACGCCCGCCTGCGGACCGCCGAGCAGCTTGTCGCCCGAGAACGTCACGATATCGGCGCCGCTCGCGACCGTCTCCTTGACGCTCGGCTCGTCCGGCAAGCCCCACTCGCGCTGCTGCGCTCGCTCGATCAGCATGCCCGAGCCGAGGTCGACCATCGTCGCGATGCCCTTCGCGCGGCCGATCGCGACGACCTGCTCCGGCGTGACCTCCGCCGTGAACCCGACGATCGCGAAGTTCGAGCGATGGACCTTCAACAACAGTCCGGTCGCCGGACCGATCGCGTTCTCGTAGTCGCGCGCGTGGGTCTTGTTCGTCGTGCCGACCTCCACGAGCACGCCGCGCGAGAGCGCGAGGATCTCCGGCAGCCGGAACGAGCCACCGATCTCGATCAGCTCGCCGCGCGACACGACGATCTCTTTGTCCTGCGCGAGCGCCGCGAGGCCGAGCACGGTCGCCGCCGCGTTGTTGTTGACGACGATCGCGTCTTCCGCCCCCGTCAGCTCGCGCAACAACCCGCGCAGGTGATCGTGCCGCGATCCGCGCTCGCCCGTCGCGAGGTCATACTCGACGTTCGAGTACCCCGCGGCCGCTGCATCGATCGCCGCCCTCGCGTCGTTCGCGAGCGGTGCCCGCCCCAGGTTCGTGTGGAGGATGACGCCCGTCGCGTTGATCACGCGCCTGAGCTTCGGCCGCGCGAGCTCCGTCGCGAGCTGCGCGACCTGCTCTGCGGTCGTCGTCCCTTCCCCGCCCGCCGCGATCGCCGCACGCGCGTTCGCGATCGTGTGTCGCGCGGCTTCGATCAAAGCCCAACGCGGCGCGGGGCCAAACGCCTCGGCCGCGTCGGCGAGAGCATGGACGGACGGCAGGATCGCGAAGTCGGCCACGCACGCACCCTACCGTGATCGGGAAGATCGAACCGCGCGCGCGTTCTACAGAGTGATGAAACCCCATCACATCGCAACCCTCGCCGTACTCGGTTCGTTGGGCATCGCTGGAACCGCACGCGCCGGTTCCGCGGTTGTCTCGAACGGGCGGTTCACGAACATCTACATCTTCCCGGATCCGTCCAAAGAGACCTGGGAGGAGCACTTCAAGAAGATCGACCCCGCGCGCGCGGCCGAGTTCACGCGCGACAACATCGATCGCTACACCCAGGAGCTGATGCGGCCGACCTGGCCTTCGTACTTCGATTCGCTGATGCAGTACTCCGGCATCCATCCGCCGCTGTTCTTCGGCAGCGCCGTCGCGAGCCAGAAGTGCGTCGACGATGCGCTCCACAACCTCTTCCAGGGCGTGCTCCAGTGGGACACGATCCGGTCGCTGTCGAACTGCCACATCGACGGGATGGGGCCGTCGCCGCAGGTGAATCTGATCTTCAGCCCCGACATCAAGATCGCCGCGATCTCGTGGCCGACCGCGCACGGCGCGGACATGTGCGCGGGCTCGGGCAAGCACACCGTCGCGTATCACGCGTGGGGCCTCAACACGCCGAACTTCACGGTGCTGCCGACGAGCAAGGAGTGCACGGCGGACCTCACGAGCTTCGAGCAGACGATGACGCACGAGGTCGTCGAGACGATTTCGGATCCTGCCGGCATGGGGATGGGCGACTTCGGCAAGCACGAGCTCGCCGACAACTGCGAAGACACGCCCGAAGCACACACGACGTGGAACGGCCTTCCGGTGGCGACGTACTGGTCGAACTTCGACAACGGCTGCGTGCCCAAGTCCGAGGCGCCCGCCGGCTCGAAGCTGGTGACCTGGGTACTCGGTGAAGACAACCCGCTCAAGCGGCTGACCGGCGACGTCCACTCGCTGACGTTGCACGTCCCGGCGGTGCGCACGGTCACGGATGCCCGCGCGACCCGAGTCACCGTGGTGATCCAGACCGGCGGCGACGACCTGCGCGGTGGCAGCGGGAAGGGTGACAACGCCGACGTCACGCTGACGTTCGCCGGTGGCTCCAAGGTCACGACGAACGTGAACCATGGCAGGTCGTGGGGCGGCGACGAGACGCACACCGCACAGCTCGATCTGCCGGCGACCGCGCCACGCGTCAGCGACATCACCGGCGTCACGATCACGACCCATTTCGGTGGCGGGCTGTTCGGCGACAACTGGAACATCAACAAGGTCGCGCTCGCGGTCAGCTTCCCCGAGGGCAGCGAGACCAAGGCGCCCAAGCCGATCATCACGCACGACTGGCTCGACGTGTCGGGCGCTCCGCTCGTGCGGTTCACCGGCGACGTCCACGATCGCACCGAGGCGGTGAAGGATGACGACGCGGGCAAGGAGATCAGCGCGCTCGAGGTCATCATCTCGACGGGCGCCGACGATCTGCGCGCAGGCTCGAGCCCCGGTGACAATTGCAACGTGTCGGTCGAGCTGGCGTCGGGCAAGACGATCTCGATCGACGACGCGAATCACGGCGCGAGCTGGGCCGGGTGGTCGATCCACGCCGTCCAGATCCCGCTCCCCAAAGGCGGAATGAAAGGCGGCGACGTGAAGGCCGTCAAGCTCCACACCGGGTTCGGCGGCGGCATCGGCGGCGACAACTGGAACGTCAACCGGATCCAGCTGCGCGCGACGCTGAAGTAGCCAAGCGCCACGAGGTGTTGCTGCTAAGCTGGCAGCGTGGACGTCCAGGCGGTCTCCGCACTCCTCGCTGCGCTGCTGATCCTCGCGATCGGCGCATCGGTGTTGCTGCGGTCGCGCTCGGACCGGATGTACACCGCGTTCGCCGCGTTCACGTTCACCGTGGCGGCTTGGCACCTGTGCTCTTTCATCGATGCCGCGACCGGCAGCCCGGTGATGCGCTGGCTCGCGCTGTGGGCCGCCGCGACGATTCCACCGACCGCGATCCGCTTCTTCCGGATCTTCCTCGCGCAGCCTTCGATCGGCGGACCGAACCGCGGACCGCGCGTGACGCTCGCGTGGACGCTGCTCGCATACGCGGGCCTGATCACGTCCGCGATCTATCGACCGATCCACACGTCGATGTGGTTCCTCGTGCCGTTCGGCACGTACGTGTTCGGCGGGCTGTATCGCTGCGTGTGGGATCTGTGGCGGCAGTACCGCGCGACCGCGAAGCGGGTCGAGCGCACGCGCGTCGGCTACCTCGCGCTCGGCGGGTTCGTCGCGACGACGCTGACGATGACCGACGTGCTGCCGCGCTTCAACATCGCGTGGCCCGCGATCGGCAACGTGCTCGGCATCCTCTACCTGTACTTCCTGTCGCAGACGCTGTTCCGCAACCGGCTGCTCGATCTCAACGAGCTCGTCGGCAAGATGGCGGTGCTCGGCTCGCTCGTCGTGCTGCTCTCGGCGGTGTACGGCTTCCTGCTGTACTGGGTCGGCAGCGGCCAGCAGGGCCTGTACCTCCTCAACGCGCTCGTCGCGGCATTCGTGATCCTGATCCTGTTCGAGCCGGTGCGCAGCTGGCTCGAGAACGGCATCAACCGCTGGCTGCTGCGCCAGGGCACCGAGCTGCGCGGCAAGATCGATGCGGTTCGTAAAGAACTGCCCGGCGTCGTCGACGTCGCCGACATGGTCACGCGGATCATGACCGCGCTCGAAGAGTCGCGCCGCGTCACCGATGCGTCGCTGTTCCTGCTCGATGCAGATGGCGCGGGCTTCGATCGCGCCGCGTTTCTCGGCAAGGCGCCACCCGATCGCCTCGACGCGAACGGCGAGCGCGTGCTGCTCGATCGCGTGAGGACGGGGCTCGTCGATCTCGATCAGGTCGCGCGCGAGCTCGATGCGACCCCGACCGCGGGCGAGCGGACGCCGCCGGATCTCGAGGCGAAGCGGACCGCGCTCGTCGCGCTGCGGACCCGGCTCGAAGAGATCCAGGCATCGGTGATCTTCCCGCTGTTCGGCTCTGCCGAGACCGAGCAGGGCCCGTGGTTGCTCGGCCTGCTCGCGGTCCGCGACGACCGCACGAACTCGGCGTTCGACGCCGACGATCTCGATAGCTTCCGCGGCCTCGCGATCGGCGCGGCGCGCGTGATCGAATCGTCGCAGGCGTACGAGCGCGTGAAGGAGCGCGACCGCCTCGCCGCACTCGGCGAGATGTCGGCCGGTCTCGCGCACGAGATCCGCAACCCGCTCGGCGCGATCAAGGGCGCGGCGCAGTTGCTCGTGACCTCCGATGCGACGGTGTCGCCCGAGAACCTCGAGTTCCTCAACATTATCATCGAGGAGGCGAACCGGCTGAACAACGTCGTCACCCGGTTCCTCGATTACGCGCGGTCCGAGCGGCCGGGCGGCGAAGGCGCCGACAAGGTCGATCTCAACAACGTCGTTCGCAAGACGGTGCAGTTGATCCAGCAGGAGCAGGTCAAGAACCTCGAGCTCCGCGTCCGGATCGACGAGCAGCTGCCGATGGTCGCCGGCGATCCCGAGTCGCTGCTCCAGGTGTTCCTCAACCTCGGTCAGAACGCACTGCAGGCGATGCCCGAGGGCGGCGTGCTCGAGATCCTGACGACGCGGCGCCGCCGCTCGCGCCTCGGCTACGGCCAGTTCTGCGAGGTCCGGTTCCGCGACTCCGGGGTCGGCATCCCGCGCGATCGTCTGAAGAAGCTGTTCATCCCGTTCTACACGACGAAGCAAAAGGGCACGGGACTCGGCCTCGCGATCAGCCACCGGATCATCAACCAGCACGGCGGCACGATCGAGGTGCGCTCGACGATCGGTCAGGGCTCGACGTTCTCGGTGTTCTTGCCGGCCGCCGAACCGGTGCCGTCGCACAAGGTCGAGGACATCACCGAGACCGGCCGGCTCACGACGAAGCCCGTCGAGAAGGTCGACGAGCCGCGCGGCGAGGACTTCAGCGAGGTCACGCCGCTGCCCCAACCTCCCTCCCGCGATCCAGAAACCGCACCCGAGGCGGCCAAGCCGGTCGCCGCAGATCGTGTAGGGTAAGCCCGTGCAACAGGCCAAGATCCTCGTCGCCGACGACGAGCAGAACCTGCGACGCGTGCTCGTCGCCCTGCTTCGCCGCGAGGGTCACGAGGTCGTCCAGGCCGCGAGCGGCCTCGAAGCGATCGATCGGCTCGCCGATGTCGACGTCGTGATCACCGACCTCCGGATGCCCGGCGCCGATGGCATGGAGGTCCTGCGCACCGCCTCGAAGTCGTTCCCGCACACGCCCGTCATCATGATCACCGCGTACGGCTCGGTCGGTCAGGCCGTCGAGGCGATCAAGGCCGGCGCGTTCGACTACATCGAGAAGCCGTTCGAGCAGGAGGCGATCCGAGTGATCGTCGACAAGGCGATCGGCCAAGCGACGGCGAACAAGCTCGCCCCGCAGCCGACGCTGTATCCGCCGTCGAGCGAGACCACGACAGGCCGGTTCGGCATCGTCGGTCAGTCGGTCGAGATGCAGTCGATCTTCGCGGTGATCGAGAAGGTCGCCGATACGCCATCGACCGTGCTGATCACCGGCGAGTCCGGTACCGGCAAGGAGCTGGTCGCGAAGGCGCTCCACGAGCAGTCGGGCCGCAAGCACGAGCCGTTCATCAAGATCAACTGCGCCGCGATCCCGAAGACGCTGATGGAGTCGGAGCTGTTCGGTTACGAAAAGGGCGCGTTCACCGGCGCGACCTCCAGCAAGCCGGGGCGGTTCGAGCTCGCCGATGGCGGCACGCTGTTCCTCGACGAGATCGGCGAGATTCCCGTCGAGATGCAGGTCAAGCTGCTCCGCGCGATCCAGGAGAGCGAGTTCGAGCGGGTCGGTGGCCTGAAGACGATCAAGGTCGACGTCCGGTTGATCACCGCGACGAACCGCGACCTCGAGCAGGAGACCCAGCGCGGCAACTTCCGCGAGGATCTCTACTACCGCCTCAACGTCGTGCCGCTGCAGATTCCGCCGCTGCGCCGCCGCCAGGGCGATATCCCGCTGCTCGTCACCCACATCATCAAGAAGTTCAACGAGCGCCTGAAGAAGTCGATCACCGGGATCGCGGACGACGCGCTCGCGGCGCTGGAGGCCCACAACTGGCCCGGCAACATCCGCGAGCTCGAGAACGTGCTCGAACGTACGATCCTGTTCACCAAGGGCGACCGGATCGAGCGCGCCGATCTCCAGCTCGCGAGCACGCCGGAGCCCGCGATCGTCTCGCGCACGACCACGAACGAGTCCGGCGGCATGCCGATCCTCGTCGAGGACGGCCGGCCCGGCAGCGATGCCGACGACGACGAAGGCGCGACCGAGACCTCGGGCTCGCTCAAGGACGCCGTCCGCGCCGAGACCGCGCGCGTCGAGCGCGAGCTGATCGTGAAGGCGCTCGACGAGACCGGCGGCAACGTGACCCAGGCCGCACGGCTCCTGAAGATCAGCCGCAAGAGCCTGCAGATGAAGATGAAGGAGTTCGGGTTGCGCGATCGTGGCGATTCGTCGCCGTGATACCGTGCGGTTAGTGCTGGGTAGAGCGCTTGCCGGCTTGCTCGTGTTCTGTGCGACCGCGCGCGCGAACCCCGCGAGCATCGTGCCCGGTGGGATCGATCCAGGCCCAGAAGGCGGCACCGATCGGATCAACGCGGTCGGCACGGTCGACTACGAGTACGAGCAAGACTCGTCGACCGTGTGGCGCGAGAGCGATCACGACGCGAACGCCGATCCGAATTCGCCGCTGCCGCTTCATCGCGACCTCGCGTTTCACCAGTTCAAGCACACGATCACGCCGCGCCTCGACGTCGGCCTCGTCGGCGACTCCTGGTTTTCGGTCGCCCTGCCCGTCACGATCACGCAGAGCCGCGAGCTCCGCCTCGACAACGGCGTCGATCGCAACGGCAGCTCCACCGTCGTCGACGGATTCCTGCCCGCCGCCGGGTTCGACGCGCGCGATCCGAGCACGCCGCCGACCGGCGATCTGATGTTCCGCGGCCCCGATCGCCACGGCATCGATCAAGTCCACGTCGGCATCGGCGTCGCGCCGATGAACCAGCACCGCGACGACACCAAACCGACCTGGAAGATCGGCGCAGAGCTCCGGCTCGCCGTCGGTCAGGTCATGAAGTTCGATCCCGCGGCGCCGACCGCGAATTCGGGCGTCAGCGAAGGCGTCCACGAGCTCCGCCTGTGGACCTCGTTCGATCGCAAGATCGAGTGGCCCGGCTTGCCGGTGGTAGAGCCGTGGTTCGAGCTGTTCTGGCAGGTGCCGCTCGCTTCCACGACGGAATCACTGTTCCAAAATCCCGGCTTCGGCGCGACGAACACCCAGAAGAGCCAGCAGGCCGGCGTGTCGTTCGGGCTCGAGGCCTACGCGATCGACGATCCGCGCGACCACAACCGGATCAGCCTCGATCTCGGAACGAAGGCGGTCGCTCACTTCGAAGGCCGCGACTACTCCGAAATGTGGGAGGTGTTCGCCGGCAACCCGGCGCTCGCGCTCGACGCCGATCCGACGATGATGGGCGTCCAGCCGCTCCCCTATCCTGGCATCACGAACATCGAGAACTACCTCGAGACCCGCGCCAAGATCGCGATTCGAGCCGAGCTCGGCCCACACGTCCGGCTGTCGGCAGGCGCCGACATCGTATGGAAGACCGACCATTCGATCACGTTCGCGGATGCCGGCGTCGACCTGCCGACCTGCGCGGCAGGACAGACGACCCATTGCGAGACGACGAACAACGACGTCATCAATCCGGGCACGGCAGAGGTCAACCCGCTCCACAACGGGAAGATCGACCTCGTCGGCCATCGCTACGAATCCGAGGACAACTTCGGGATCGTGATCGCCGTGTCGGGTCAGGTCATCTTCTGACCACACCGATCTAAGTACTTCTATAACTCCGCGATGTTTGCGGGCAGCGCGCGTAAACGCGCTAAGATTTCTGTGGGTGCTCGCACGGCGAATCATCGCGGTGTCGCCGGATAAGGCGTTCGGCAAACAGTTAGCAACTGCGTTGAAGGCAGCGGGCGGTGCCGTCGATCTGCATCCTTCGCTCGGCGAGCTCGGCACCGGCGAGCTGCAAGCGTCGCTCGTCGTGCTCCACCTCGAGGGCGATCAATCGACGGCCGCGGCCGAGCTGCTCCCGCGCCTGTCGGGCGACGCGCGCGTGATCTGCATCCTGCCGCGCTCGAACCTCGCCGCTGTCGTCGACACGATGCAGGCGTCGGATCGCGTCGCCGGCCTGCTCACGACCGAGAACTTCGACTCGCGCGAGCTCTCCGCGCTCGCGACGCGCGTGCTCTCCGGCGACATCTTCGGCCTCGAGAAGCTGATGCACTGGGGAACGCTCGTGCACAGCCAGCTGGTCGGCGACTACCAGGAAAAGTCGCTCGCGATCTCTCAGATCTCGGAGTTCGCCGAGCTGATGGGCGTGCGCCGCAAGTATCGCGAGTCGGTCGAGCAGTGCGTCGACGAGATGCTGATGAACGCGCTCTACGACGCGCCGGTCGACGAGAGCGGCCACGCGCTGTTCAGCGAGATTCCGACGAAGACGCGGATCTCGCTGCGCGTCGAACAGAAAGCGGTCGTCCAGTACGCGTGCGACGGCAAGCGCTTCGCGGTCTCGGTGCGCGACGCGTTCGGCACGCTCGAGCGCGGCACCGTGCTGCGCTACCTCTACAAGTGCCTCCACGCGGAGCAGCAGATCGATCGCAAGGTCGGCGGCGCGGGCCTCGGCCTCTACCTGATGGTCAACTCGGCGAGCACGGTGCTGTTCAACGTGCTGCCCGGTGTCGCGACCGAGGTCGTGTGCGTGTTCGATCTCGAGATGCCGAAGATGCAGCTCGAGCAGATCGGCTTTTTCTACGAAAAGATCGACGCCGCGGGCCGGCTCGCGGCGGGTCCGTCGCAGCGCCTGCCCGGCGCGGGTCATCCCGTCGAGCGCCGGCGCGCGCGCGATCAGGCCCCGCCAGCTCCGTCGGGACCTTCGCCGATCGTCGTCCGGATCCTCGCCGGCGCGATCTTCGCGATGTGCGTGTTGATCGGCTTCGTCGCGTGGCCGCGGCTGATGGGCGGCAAGAAGACCGTCGCGCTCGAGATCACGACGATCCCGAAGGGCGCGCAGATCGAGCTCGAAGGCCACAACGCCGGCACGACCGCAACGGGCTCGCTCGTGATCAGCGATCTCGAGCGCGGCCGCGCGTACGCGCTGACCGTGAAGCTCGACGGCTACGCGCCGAAGCAAGAGGTCGTCCAGCCGCGCGGTGCGATGACCCAGCTGACGATCCAGCTCGACGCGCTCGCTCCGACGCTCGTGCTCGACACGTCACCGACCGGCGCTTCGGTCAGCCAGGACGGCAAGGACCTCGGCCAGACGCCGATCACGTTGACGTCGTTCCAGCCCGAGACCTCCGTCGCGCTGACGTTCCAGAAGACCGGCTATCAGGACGCGGTCGCGAAGATCGACATCCCGGGTCCCGGCAAGGAGCTCCGGTTCGTCCAGCCGCTCGCCGTCGCCGCGGAGTTCGCGCGCGTCCGCCTGACCTCGGAGCCGAGCGGCGCGACGGTGACCCAGAACGGCATCTTGCTCGCCGGTGTCACGACGCCGGCCGAGATCCTGGTCGAGGCGGGGAAGCCGATCCGGTTCGAGGTCGCGATGCCGCACAAGGTACCGGTCGTGATCGAGAACTTCACGCCGGGCCGCGGCGCCGATGGCATCAAGAAGCACGTGAAGCTCGTCGACGGCTACACCGTCCACATCGAGTCGACGATCGACGGCCGGATCGACGTGCCGAACCAGCCGCAGTGCCAGGCGCTGTCGACGCCGGCCGATTGCATCCTACCGAAGGGCACGTACACGCTCGACTTCGTCGGCCAGGCGAACGCGAAGGTCGTCAAGAAGGTCACGGTCACCGACAAGGATCTCAACGAGCACCTCGAGTTCGGGTTCGTCGATGCGGGCCAAGGCAAGCAGATCGTCGTCGCGCCGGGCGTGATGGCGAAGCACATCGCCGTCGAGGTCGGGTCGCACCAGATCACGGTCGCCGACGAAGCAGGCACGCACCAGGCGGGTGTGCGCGTGAAGCCGGGCGCGACCGTCGTGGCGAATTAGAGCGTCTACCGTGGGTTAGGCATTGTCAGCTCGCCCGGCCGGGTGCTGCTGTATCGTGCGCTCGATGTTCAGGGGTGTCGTCATCCTCGCGCTCTGTGCTGCCGCGCACAGCGTCGCGGCGAGCCCGACGATGACGTTCTCGAGCGATCCGCATCCGGGGATCCATCGCGAGACCTGGGAAGACACGGCGGTACCGTGGCGGACCCGGATCATCAAGATCGACCTGACCTCTGCCGAGATCGCGGTCTACGCGACGAAGGAATCCGACCGCGGTCTCACGCCGACCGCCTACGCCGCGCGGATCGGTGCGCAGGTCGTCGTCAACGGCGACGCGTTCTCGGTCGACAACTTCGTCCCGCGCGGGCTCGCGATCGGCGCCTCCGACGTGTGGTCGAACACCGCCGACGATGACATCTCCGCGGTGTGGAACGTTCGCCGCGTCGGCGAGCGCACGGTCGCGGGCATCACGCCGCCCGCCGAGATCACAACCGCACAGACGCTGCCGACCGGCACGGAAGGCGCGGTCTCGGGCCGGCCGTTGATCGTCAGCGCCGGCGCCGTGCCGAACAACCTCGACTGCACCGATCAGGTCACGCTCGCGTGCGAGCGCACGCCGCGCACCGCGGTCGCGCTGTCGGCCGACGGCAACACGATGTGGCTCGCGGTGACCGACGGCTGGCAGAGCGGCTCGCTCGGGATGACCGCCGCCGAGCTCGGCAGCTTCCTCGCGGCGCGCGGCGCCTACAACGCGCTCATGCTCGATGGCGGCAGCTCGTCGGCGCTCAACGTCGATGGCGCGCTGGTCAGCGCTCCGAGCGACGGCGTCGAGCGCGCGGTCGCGAACCACATCGCGGTCAAGTACGGCTCCTTGCCGAAGGGCCAGCTCGTCGGCCTGATCTGCAAGCACGACGTGATCAACTGCGCGAACGACATGGCCCAGATGGCCGGCGTGAAGGTCTATCTCGACGACGGCCGCGAGTTCACGACCTCGACGACCGCCTACCTGTATGACTTCACGAACGTGACCCAGCGGCTCGCGTGCGTGACCGCGAAGAAGACCGGCTACCTGACGAAGACCCAGTGCGCACAGGTCGATGGCAACGGCATCACCTACAACTCGATCGCGATGTTCGAGGGCACGGACACGCCCGATGCAGGCGTCTACGAGGATGCCGGCGTCGATGTCCCCGATGGCGGCATGGGCTCCAGCAACCACGGCGATGCCGGAAACCACGAAACAGGCCCTGGCGGAGGGTGCTGCGAGACGGGGCGATCGCGGCCGGAATGGCCACTGATGGTCGTGGTGGCTTGGTTCCTGACACGTCGGCGCGGTACAACACGCTCAGGGTTGTGAGCTCGGTCCATACTCAGTTACTTACCGACGACACGAGCGGCATTTTGCTCGAGCGCAGCTACCGGTTGCGCGTGGTCGCCGGTCCCGATCAGGGCAAGGAGCACATGCTCGACGAGGGGACGACGATGGTCGGCACCCACGCCGACAATGACCTCGTCCTCGCCGACGCGACCGTGTCGCGCTACCACCTCGAGGTTCGAGTCCGCCGCGACGGCATCGAGATCCGCGATCTCGATACGACGAACGGAACGAAGCACGGCGGCGCGCGCGTCACCCAGATCATCCTGACCGGCGCCGCGCGGCTGCGGCTCGGCAAGCACACCGAGATCGACGTCGAGCCGATCGATCACAACGTCGAGCTCAGCGACTGGCCGAGCGATCGGTTCGGCGACGTGCTCGGCTCGACCGCGCCGATGAAGCGGCTGTTCTCGCTGCTCGCGAAGGCCGCGCCGACCGAGGCGACGATCCTGCTCCAGGGCGAGACCGGTACCGGCAAGGAAGCGATCGCCGAGGCGGTCCACCAGCAGAGCCGGCGCTCGAAGGGTCCATTCGTCGTCGTCGACTGCGGCTCGATCCCGCACGAGCTGATCGCCTCGGAGCTGTTCGGTCACGCGAAGGGCAGCTTCACCGGCGCCGCCGCCGACAAGCAGGGACTGATCGAGGCCGCGAACCGCGGCACGCTGTTCCTCGACGAGATCGGCGAGCTCGCGCTCGACCTCCAGCCGCAGCTCCTGCGCGTGCTCGATCGCCGTCAGGTCCGCCGCGTCGGCGAGACCCAGTCGGTCGATGTCGACATCCGCGTGATCGCGGCGACCCACCGCGACCTCCGCGCGATGGTCAAGGCCGGCCAGTTCCGCGAGGACCTCTACTACCGGCTCGCCGTCGTCGCGACGTTCGTGCCGCCGCTGCGCGAGCGCAAGGCCGATATCCCTGCGCTCGCGACCTGGTTCGCCGAGAAGATGGGCCGCGGCAGCTTCGCGCAATCGCCGGCGCTGCTCGAGCAGCTCCAGCGCCACGAATGGCCCGGCAACGTCCGCGAGCTGCGCAACGTCGTCGAGCGCGCGCTGTCGCTCGGCGATACCGGGTTCGCGGAGCTCGGCGATACCCCCGCGCCGCGGGCGACACCGATGCCGGCGATGGTCGATGTCGGCAGCGGCGGCGGTGGGGACGACAAGCGCTCGGCGAACGCCGACGTGCTCGAGCTGCCGTTCAAGGAAGCAAAGGCGCAGCTCGTCGAGGCGTTCGAGCGCGACTATCTGCGCGCGTTGCTCGCGCGCCACCACGGCAACATCTCGCGCGCCGCCGCCGAGGCAGGCATCGATCGCAACTACATCCATCGACTCGTGAAGAAGTACGGGCTCGAAGTCGATCGCGGATAGTCATGCGTCCGTCGCTCGCACTCGCACTTTCGCTCGCACTCGTCGGATGCAAGGGGAAGTCGGGCGCGGGCCCGGGCTCCGGCGCGGGCTCGGGACATTCCCTGACGGCCGATGCAGCGATTGCACCGCCGATCGACTGGAAGACCTGCGATGCAGCGCTGCGCAAGGCGGCGACCGAGCCGCTAGATGTCCGCCCCACGATCGTGATCGAGGGCTGCGAGGTCTGCGGCGACTGGACGCCCCTGCTCCACTGGAACACGCCGTCGGCCGAGAAAGGACCGACGCGCAAGCAGATCGAGAACGCGATGGCGGTATGCGGATACTGCAACGCGAACGCGAAGCAGCGGTTCCTCGGCACGCTCGACGACGCGCGCGGGATGAACGTGCGCACGCCGTGGCGATTCCTCGGCGAGATGTGCAAGGGCGAGGTCAGCGCGCTGCCCGACAATCGCTACGCGGGCGCGCCGCTCTACGCGCTCGATCGGATCGCGCGCGCCGCGACCGCACACGGCGGCGACTCGGCGAACCTGATGGCCGCGATCGAGTTGCCGCTACCCGCGGTGAGCGTGACCGGCACCGGGATCGTGATGCCGGATGTCGACGACGGCGTATCTCCGACGACCGGGCCGCTCGCGATCACCGTGATGGGCGATGGCCTTCACGTCGCGAAGCTGCCGCGCGCCCGACTCGGTGCGAGTGGCGTCGCGGTCGATCTTGGCAACTATCCGGGCGACGTCGTGAAGCCCGCGGATCTCGCCGCGGCGCTCGCCAAGCTCCAGAACGGCGACGCGAGCGCGACGATCACGCTGCTCGCGCCGGTCGCGACGCCGGCGCAGGCGCTGATCCCGGTCGTCGAGGCGGCCAGCAAGGTCGCGCCGATCTATCTCGCCGTGAACTCGCACGCCGCGCCCGAGGGTTGGGATCTGCCGGCGACGATCCAGGTCGCGCTCGGCGCCGACGGCGACAAGCTCAAGGTGTCGGGCGAGATGACCGTCCAGCAGCTCGCGAGCGAGCTCGCGAAACGTGCAAAGGCCGGCACGCGCAAGGTCGTCCTCCAGGGCCCCGCCACGGGCGGCCCTCGGCCGTGAGGACCGCGGCACGCTTGCTTCGCTGCGCGCGCCGCGAGATCTATCCGGCCTCGGGCTTGACGCGTCGCGTTGTGCGCGACATCGTTAGTCCGTGACTGCATACGACCTCGTCGTGATCGGTGGCGGTATCACCGGTGCCGGCATCGCGCGCGATGCAGCGCTGCGCGGCATGAAGGTCGGGCTGTTCGAGAAGTCCGACTTCGCATCCGGCACGTCGTCGAAGTCGAGCAAGCTGATCCACGGTGGCTTGCGCTACCTCGAGCACGGCGAGATCCGCCTGGTGTTCGAATCGGTCAGCGAGCGCAGCGTCCAGATGCGGGTCGCGCCGCACCTCGTGCGTCCGCTGCCGTTCCTCATCCCGATCTACAAGGGCGTGCGGCCCGGGTTCGAGATCATGAACGTCGGCCTGTGGATCTACGACTCGCTCGCGCTGTTCCGCGTGCCGCGCGTCCACAAGGCGTTCCGCGGGACCGCCGCAGCGCTCGCGCTCGAGCCGCAGCTTCGCCCCGCCGGCCTGCGCGGTGCGTTCGAGTACTACGACTGCGCGACCGACGACGCGCGCCTCGTCCTCGAGAATGCGATCGATGCGATCGCGCTCGGCGCCGAGTGCCACACGTACACCGAGGTCACCCGGTTCGAGCGCAACGCCGACGGGCGGATCACCGGCGTCGCCGTTCGCGATCGCCTGACCGGAAAGGACTGGAGCGTGCAAGCGCGCGCCGTGATCCTCGCCGCCGGCGCGTGGACCGACGAGATGATCCGGCGGTTCGAGCTACCGATGCAGCATCCGCTGCTCCGCCGGACCAAGGGCGTGCACATCGTGCTACCGCGCGAACGCCTGCCGCTCGCCCGCGCGATCACGCTGATCTCGCCGGTCGATGGCCGCGTGATGTTCGCGCTGCCGTGGCGCGACCGCAGCGTGCTCGGCACGACCGATACCGATTACGACGGCACCGCCGACGACGTCGCCGCCGATGCCGACGACGTGAAGTACCTGTGCGATTCCGGCAACGGCTACTTCCCCGGTGCGAACCTGTCGCCGAGCGACGTGATCGCGACGTGGGCCGGCCTCCGCCCGTTGATCGCGCCGCCGCCGAAGACCGAGGAAGGCGTCGACGAGAGCTCGGTGTCGCGCGAGCACGAGGTGTTCACCCGGCCGGACGGCCTCGTGATCATCGCCGGCGGCAAGCTGACGACGTATCGCCGGATGGCGCGCGAAGCCGTCGGCAAGACGCTCGAGCTGCTCCGCGAGATGGGCGACGAGCCCGTCAATCACAAGGAGACGACGAAGCATCGTCCCCTGCCCGGCGCGGTGGGGCTGGACAGCGCGAACCTCGAGGGCGTCGCCGCGATCGGCCGCCGCTTGATGTCGGAGTTCAAGCTCGACGTCGATACCGCGACCCACCTGTGCGGCGTCTACGGTGCGCGCGCGCTGGAGCTCGGCGCCGCGATCGCGCAGGATCGCGAGCTCGGCCATCGGCTCGATCCCGAGCTGCCGTACGTATGGGCCGAGATCCCGTTCGCCGCGCGTCACGATCTCGCGCGCACCGTCGAGGACGTGCTCGCTCGCCGCGTGCCGCTGTTGCTCGTGTCGCGCGATCAGGGCCTCGGGGTGTGCGAGAAGGTCGCGGCGATGCTCGCGCGGATCCACGGCTGGGACGCAGCGACGGTCGCGCACCAGCTCGAGGAGTATCGCGCGGAAGTCGCGCTCAGCCGGCGCTGGCGCGCCCCGGCGTAGATGAGCAACCACGTCCTCGAGCTGTTCGGCGTTTACGGCGCGTGCCTCGTGATCTCGTTCGTCGCCGGCTTGTTCCCGCTCGTCAGCATCGAGGCATTCTTGATCGGCTACGGCGCGCTCCGCCCCGTGACGTGGGGTGAATACGCGGCAATGGTGTTGCTCTCCGCCGTCGGCCATCAGATCGCGAAGACGCTGCTACTTCGCCGGCGTGACCGGGCTCGAGCATCGTCGCGTCCAGCCGATCGTCGTGAAGTGGCGGCCGCGGATCGAACGCTGGAACCGCTATCCCGGAGTCGTGTTCATGCTCGCTGCAACGGTCGGCATCCCGCCGATGTGGCTGATCGGGTTCGTCGCACGCCCGCTCATGCACTTGCGGTTCGTCCCGTTCACGATCCTGTGCTTCCTCGGCCGCGCCGGACGCTACGCGGTGCTCGCCGGCATTCCGTTACTCGCGAAGTAGTCTCAGTTTTCCGAGGATCGCGCGTCTCCGATCGCGGGCTTACGCTGGCCGCGATGTTGCTCCACCAGCGGTGATGCGGCTCCCGATCCTGTGCTTCCTCGTCGCCTGCTCGACGAGCCCGTCCTCGCCGACGCTCGTCCCGAACGATGCGACGCGCGTCGTCGTCCATCGCCAGGGTGGCTTCACGCCCCAGCCGCCGGCCGGCTCGACCTGTTCGGTGATCGACGAGACGTTCTCGGTCGATCTCGCGAGCGGTGCGATCACCTATCACGTGTGCTCGACCGCGGCCGGCAACTCGCCATACACGTTCCAGGATGGCCAGCTCGCACCGACCGCTGATGACCTCGCGATGATTCGCGCCCTGATCCAGGAGCTGCCGACCGCGATCCCGCAATGCGGCGGCGACATCGATGACGCGGTCACCGTGGTCACGCCGTCGGGATCCACGACGTACGACCACCTGGAATGCATGACGGACGAGACCGCGCTGGTCGAACAACTCGACTCGCTGTTCAACCAGCTCGGCAGCGCGTAGCAGCTGCGCTATCGTGGGCGCGTGAAGGCCGCGCACCGCGTGCTCGTGATCGACGACGAGAAGAACATCCGGGTCACCCTGACGATGTGTCTCGAGTCGATCGGCTGCGCGGTGACGGCGGCGAGCGGTGTCGATCAGGCGCTCGCGGCCCTCGAGCGCGAAGCGTTCGATCTCGCGTTCCTCGATCTCCGGCTCGGCGATGCCGACGGCCTCGCGCTGTTGCCGCGCCTGCTCGCCGCGCGGCCCGGCCTCGCGGTCATCGCGATCACCGCGTACGCGACGATCGATACCGCGGTCCAGGCGATCAAGCTCGGCGCCGTCGACTACATCCCGAAGCCATTCACGCCGGCGCAGATCCGGCTCGTCGTCGAGCAGACGCTCGCGCGGCGGAGTGCGGAGAGCCGCGTCGCCGACCTCGAAGCACGGCTCTCGGAAGAGCTGCCCGGCGTCGACATGGCGACGGCATCGCCGCGGATGCGCGCGACGCTCGAGCTCGCGACGCGAGCGGCAGCCGCCGACGCACCGATCCTGCTGCGCGGCGAGAACGGCACCGGCAAGAGCGCGCTCGCGAGGTACATCCACGCGCAGTCGCCGCGCGCCGCAAAGCCGTTCGTGATCGTGAACTGCCCGACGCTGACCGGCGACTTGCTTGCGAGCGAGCTATTCGGCCATACCGCCGGCGCGTTCACCGGCGCGGTGCGCGATCAGCCCGGCCGGGTCGAAGCGGCCGAGGGCGGCACGCTGTTCCTCGACGAGATCGGCGAGATCACGCCCGCGCTCCAGGCGAAGCTGCTGCGGTTCGTCCAGGACAAGCAGTTCGAGCGCGTCGGCGAGACCCGCACGCGCCGGGCGGACGTCCGCGTGATCTCGGCGACGAACCGCGACCTCGATGCCGATGTCGCCGCGGGGCGGTTCCGCGAGGATCTGCTGTTCCGGTTGAACGTGCTCGAGATCGTCGTGCCGGCGCTGCGCGATCGCAGCGAGGACATCCTCGCGATGGCGCATCACTTTCTCGAGTTCTTCGCGAAGGCAGCCGCGCGCACGCTGCCGGAGCTCACCGCCGAGGCCGAGGCCGCGCTCCTCGCGTACAGCTGGCCCGGCAACGTCCGCGAGCTGCGCAACGCGATCGAGCGCGCGGTGATCCTCGTCCCGGCGCGCACGTTCGGGGCCGACGCCCTGCCCGAGCGGATCGCGCCCCACGCGTCGGTCATCGCCCGGCTCGGCGGCGATTTCACGCTCGACCAGATCGAGCGCGAGCACATCGAGCGAGTCGTCGCGCACGCGGCGACGCTCGACGACGCGGCGAAGATCCTCGGCATCGATGCCTCGACGCTGTATCGCAAGCGCAAGCGCTACGACACCTGAGGCATCGTGAACCAAAACGTCGCGCCCTCGCCAGGTGCACCGGTGACCCCGATCTGGCCGCCGTGCGCGTGGACGATCTCCGACGAGATGAACAGGCCGAGCCCCGCACCACCGGGCGCCGCACCGGGCACGCGGACGTACTTGTCGAAGATCGTCTGGCGGTACTCGAGCGGCACACCCCGGCCCTGATCGATCACCTCGAACCGGACCATCGAGTCGCGAGCGAGCGCGCGCAGCGTCACGGTCTTGCCATCGCCGCCGTGGCGGATCGCGTTCGCGATCAGGTTCGCGAACACGAGCTGGACCCGATCGTGATCGATCGCGATCTGCGGCGTGCCGGGTAGGATCTCGCTCGCGAGCGTGACCCGATGCTCGGCGGCGAGCGCGTGCTGCGCCTCGATCGCCTCGTGCGCGATCTGCTCGGGATCGAACGACGCGATCCGGAGCTCGATCTTGTCGGCGTGGATCCGCGACAAGTCGAGGAGCTCGTCGACGATGCCCTGGAGGCGATCGCACTCCTCGCGCGCGGCGAACACGAGGTCGCTCTGCTTCGCCGTCAGCGGGCCGACCGTGTTCTCCGCGAGCAGGTGAACCGCCATGCGCAGCGAGGTCAGCGGCGTCCGCAGCTCGTGGGCGACCGTCGCGACGACGTCGTCGCGCAACTCTTCGAACCGATGCAACCGGGTGACATCCTGGAACACGAGCGTCACGCCGGCGACATCGCCTTCTTCCGCATACAGGGGCGCCGCGCGCGGCAACAACAGCGGCTTCGGGTTGTCACTGCCGACCTCGATCGCCTCGTCGAGCTTCTGCGGCACGTATGCACCGCGACCCGCCGCGACGTGCTGGATCAAGCGTTCGACGGTCGCGCGCACGGCGGGCTCGAGCGCCGAGAGTGCTCCGGACCCGGCATCGGTGTGGACCTTGAGGATCGCCTCGGCCGCCTTGTTCGCGTGGCGGAGCTCGCCGGTCAGCGACACGACGAGCACTGGATCGGGGAGGCTGTCGATCGTCGCCTGCGCCGCGATCTGCGCCTCGAGCAGATCGCCGAGCGAGCTCTGGCGGTACTTGTGGATCCGCTCGGCCATCGTGTTGAGCTCGCCCGCGAGCTGGGCGATCTCGTCCTTGCTGGCGACCTGCGCGCGCACGGCCATGTCGCCCTCTCCGAGCCGGCGCGCGGTCTGGCCGAGCACGCCGAGTGGGCGCAGGACGCGCGACGTCATGATCGACGACGCGATCAGGCCGAGCACGAGGCCGAGGAAGGACACGGCCAGGAGCAGCGTGTTCGAGCGGTCCGCAAGGTCGCGCGCGCGATCGCTCTTGCGGATCATCGCGTCCTGGTTCATCGCGAGGATCCCGTCGGCGCCGTCCTTGACCGCGAGGAACGCCGGCAACAGCGTCGAGAAGTAGCGATCCTCGCCGCCGGGTGAGGTCCGCGCGGCCGCGACGTCTTGCTGATAGGTCTGCCACGCGGCGCGCATCTTCGCGGTCGCCTCGCGCTCGCCGACCTCGGTGATGTTGCCCTCTTGCGCGCGGAGCTCGGCCTCGAGCTTCGGGATGTTCGCGTCGATCTGCTCGAACCCGCGCTGGCCGCGGCCGATCAGCGCGAACACGACGCCGCTATCGATCCGCTCCGCCGCTTCCTTCATCCGCTCGGCGGCGAGGACGGACCGGTAGTTGTCCTTGAGGATGTTCTCGGAGCCGCGCCCGAGATCGCGCGTGACGACGCTGGCGATCGCGATCAACGCGCCGAGCGCGATCACGAGTGGCAGTTGCGCGAGCAGGACCTTGTTGCGCAGTCTCACGGGCGCTCCTCGTCGGCGTGGCCCCGCAGCGACACGACGTGAACGTCGAGGTCCGCGGCCTCCTGGAGCAAGCGCAGGACGATCGAGCGGCCGAGGACCTGGCGCCACCACGGTTGCTGCGAGCGCCCGATCACGACGTGACCGACGCCGTGCGAGCGCGCGAAGTCGATCAGCGCCGGCACCGGATCCCGCGCCTGCAGGCGGACGACCTCGGCGCCGAGCTCGCGGGCGAGCCCGATGTTCGCGAGCAAGTGGCGCTGCGCCTCCGAGTCGATCCGGTCGGGCGCCTCGCGCGGGGTCTCGACGTAGACCACGAACCAGTCACCGCTCAGCTTGCCGGCCATTCGCGAGCCCTTGCGCAGCAGCGCCTCGGCGTGGGGTGGGTACGACGACATGCACACCATCACGCGATTGCGCGCCGGCCGCGCCTCGCCCGCGTGCATCCGCGCCTTCGTCTCGTGCTGGCGCTCGAGACTCTCGGCGACCTCGCGCAAGGCGAGCTCGCGCAGCGTCATGAGGTTCGCGTCCTTGAAGAAGTGCTCGAGCGCCCAGGTCACCTTGTCGGCCGCGTAGATCTTGCCAGCTCGCAGCCGCTCGAGCAGATCCTCGACGGCGAGGTCGAGGTTCACGACCTGGACCGCCTCCTTGAGGAACCGATCCGGCACGGTCTCGTGGATCGTCACGCCGGTCGCCTTCTCGACGACATCCTTCAACGACTCGAGGTGCTGGATGTTGAGCGCGCCGATCACGTTGATGCCCGCGGCGAGGAGGTCGAGCACGTCCTGGTAGCGCTTCTTGTTCTTGCTGCCCGGCGCGTTCGTGTGCGGAATCTCGTCGACGATGCAGATCTCGGGCTTGCGCGCGAGGATCGCTTCGACGTCCATCTCCTCGACGACGACGCCGCGGTATTCGACCTTGCGGCGCGGGACGACCTCCAGATTTCCTACCAGCGCCTCGGTCTCTGCGCGACCGTGGGTCTCGATGTAACCGAGCACGACGTCGACGCCGCGCGTGCCGAGCGCGCGCGCCTCCTCGAGCATCCGATAGGTCTTGCCGACGCCCGCCGCGAACCCGATATAGAGCTTCAGCCCGCCCCGCCGCGTGCGGTGGACGAGCTCGAGAAAGTCTTCTGCCCGGGGGCGGGTCACCGCGCCAGACTACCGCTACCGGCAGCCATGTGTGTGGGCCGGCCGAACGTGCGGTCCAGCGCGAGGTTGGTTTCCAGCACGTTGACACGCGGCTCGCCGAACAGGCCGAGCTCGCGGCCGGCGGCGTGTTGCTCGATGATCGCGGCGACGCGCTCCGGTGCGACGCCACGTGCCCGCGCGATCCGCGCGACCTGGAGCGCCGCGTTCTCCCGCGAGATGTCGGGATCGATACCACTTGCCGAGCTCGTGACCGCATCTGCCGGCACCTCGATGTCGGGTGCGACTCCGTTCTCGCTGCGGTATGCGGCGATGGCATCGTGGATCGCGCCCTGCAGCTTCTTCGAGGTCGGCGCGAGGTTCGTCCCCGACGAGTTGGCGGCGTCGTAGCTCGACGCTGAAGGCCGCGAGTGGAGGTACGCAGGATCCGCAAAGCCCTGGCCGATCAGCTGCGAGCCGACCTCGTTGCCCTTGTCGTCGACGAGGATCGAGCCGTTCGCGCGGTGCGGAAACACGAGCTGGGCGACGCCGGTGACGGCGAGCGGATACAGGAGGCCCGTCAGGACCAGGGTGACGAGCGTGGCGCGTAGCGCGACGATGAAAGTCTGCATCAGGTTGCTCCGATCGCGGTCAGCAGCATGTCGATCAGCTTGATCCCGACGAACGGCGCGACCACACCGCCGGCGCCGTAGATCAACAGCGAGCGGCGGAGGATCGCGGCGGCGCCGAGCGGGCGGTACTTCACGCCGCGCAGCGCGAGCGGGATCAGGATGATGATGATGATCGCGTTGAAGATCACCGCCGCGAGGATCGCGGACAGCGACGAGGTCAGGTTCATCACGTTGAGCGGCGCGATCTGCGGGAACACCCCCATGAACATCGCCGGCAGGATCGCGAAGTACTTCGCGACGTCGTTCGCGATCGAGAACGTGGTCAACGAGCCGCGGGTCATCAGCAGCTGCTTGCCGACCTCGACGACCTCGAGCAGCTTCGTCGGATCCGAGTCGAGGTCGACCATGTTGCCGGCCTCTTTCGCGGCCTGCGTGCCCGTGTTCATCGCGACGCCGACATCGGCCTGAGCGAGTGCCGGCGCGTCGTTCGTGCCGTCGCCGGTCATCGCGACGAGCTTGCCCTTCTGCTGCTCGGCCTTGATGAGGTTCATCTTGGTCTCGGGCGTCGCTTCGGCAAGGAAGTCGTCGACGCCGGCCTCGCCCGCGATCGCCTTCGCGGTGCGCGGGTTATCGCCGGTGATCATCACCGTGCGGATGCCCATCGCGCGGAACCGAGCGAACCGCTCCGCGATGCCCTGCTTGACGACGTCCTTCAGGTGGATGATGCCGAGCACGCGCGTGCCGTCGGAGACCGCGAGCGGCGTGCCGCCCGTATCGCCGATCTTGTTCGCGATCGCGGTGACGCCATCGGGCTCGCCACCACCGAGCGCGACGACGTGAGCCTTGACGGCATCGACCGCGCCCTTGCGGATCTGGCGAGCCTCGAGATCGACGCCGCTCATCCGGGTCTGCGCCGTGAACTTCACGAACGTCGCGGCCGGCACCTCGCGCGGCGGGATGCCGTACTTGTCGCGCACGAGCGAGATGATCGAGCGGCCCTCGGGCGTCTCGTCGGCCAAGCTCGAGAGCATCGCGGCGTCGGCGAGGTCCTCGATCCGCACGCCGGCCAACGGCAACAGCTCGCTCGCCATCCGGTTGCCATGGGTGATCGTGCCGGTCTTGTCGAGCAGCAGGACGTCGACATCGCCGGCCGCTTCGACCGCGCGACCGCTCATCGCGATCACGTTCTTGCGCATCAGCCGGTCCATGCCGGCGATGCCGATCGCGGAGAGCAAGCCGCCGATCGTCGTCGGGATCAGGCACACGAGCAACGCGACGATCACCGAGGTCGTCAGGTGAACGCCCGAGTAGATCCCGATCGGCACGAGCGTCACGGTCGCGATCAGAAACACGATCGTGAGCCCGACCAGGAGGATGTGCAGCGCGATCTCGTTCGGTGTCTTCTGGCGCGCCGCGCCTTCGACGAGCGCGATCATCTTGTCGAGGAACGACTCGCCGGGGTCGGCGCCGATCCGGACGACGATCCGATCCGACAGCACCTTCGTCCCGCCGGTCACCGACGAGCGATCGCCGCCGGACTCGCGGATCACCGGCGCCGATTCACCGGTGATCGCCGATTCGTCGACCGACGCGATGCCTTCGACGATCTCTCCGTCGCCGGGGATCAACTGATTCGCCTCGATCACGACGAGGTCGCCCTTGCGCAGCTCCGATGCCGGGATGACCTCGGGCGCGTCCTTGCCCTCGACCAGCTTCCTGGCGACGGTCTCCTGGCGCATCTTGCGCAGCGTATCGGCCTGCGCCTTGCCACGGCCCTCGGCGACCGCCTCCGCGAAGTTCGCGAAGATCACGGTGAACCACAGCCACAGCGTGATCGCGATCGAGAACCACAGCGGCGTCGCCGGCCGGCCAACGAGGTCGCGGATCACGAACCCGGTCGTCAGCACCGAGCCGATCGCGACGACGAACATCACGGGGTTCTTGTAGAGCACGCGCGGATCGAGCTTCACGAAGCTGTCGCGCACGGCCGACCGCAGGATCGCGGGGTCGAACATCGAGATCTTGGGTTGCGAATGTTTCGCCATCACAGCACCTCGTGGTGCAACGTCTGGAAGTGCTCGACGATCGGGCCGAGCGACAGCGCCGGGAAGAACGTGAGTGCACCGACGATCACGATCACCGCGACGAGCAGCACCGTGAACAACCAACCGTTCGTCGGGAACGTGCCGAGCCCGGGCTGTACGGTCTTCTTGTTCAGCATCGCACCGGCGATCGCCATCACCGGCAGGATCATGAAGAACCGCCCCGCGAGCATCGCGAAGCCGAGGCACACGTTCCACCAGTCGGTGTTCGCGTTGAGGCCGGCGAACGCCGAGCCGTTGTTGCCGGCCGCGCTCGTGAACGCGTAGAGCAGCTCCGACAAGCCGTGCGGGCCGGCGTTGTTCAGCGACGACGTCCCGTAGCTCGCGACCGCGGCCCACCCGGTGAACCCGAGGATGATCAACGGGAACACGAGGATGTAGAACATCGCGTACTTCATCTCGCGGCCCTCGATCTTCTTGCCGAGGTACTCCGGTGTGCGGCCGACCATCAGGCCGGCGATGAACACGGTCAGCACCGCGTAGATCAGAATTCCGTAGAGGCCCGCGCCGACACCGCCGAACACGATCTCGCCGAGCTGGATGTTGACGAGAGGCACCATGCCGCCGAGCGGCGTGAAGCTGTCGTGCCACGAGTTGACCGCGCCACACGACGCGTCGGTCGTGACCGTCGCGAACAGCGCCGAGTTGGCGATGCCGAACCGGACCTCCTTGCCCTCCATGTTGCCCTGCGCGATCGCCACGCCGAGCCCGTCGGTCACCGGGTTCGGATGCGCTTCGGCCCAGTACGTGGTCGCGACGCCCGCCGCGAACAGCACCGACATCGCCGCGAACAGCACCCAGCCCTGGCGCTGGTCGCGCGCCATCCGCCCGTACGTGTACGTGAGGCCCGCGGGGATCGCGAAGATCAGGATCATCTCGAGGAAGTTCGTCACCGCGCTCGGGTTCTCGAACGGATGGGCGCTGTTCGCGTTGAAGAAGCCGCCGCCGTTCGTGCCGAGCTCCTTGATCGCTTCCTGCGACGCGACCGGGCCCATCGCGAGCAACTGCTTGCCGCCCTCGAGCGTCGTCACCGCGTGATAGCCGGAGAGGTTCTGGATCACGCCCTGCGAGACCAGGACGAGCGCGACGAGGATGCTGATCGGCAGCAGCAAGTAGACGAGGCCGCGGATCAGATCGACGTAGAAGTTGCCGACGCCCTTACTACCATCCGGCCCGGGCCGGCGCGTCACGCCGCGTGCGATCACGAGCGCGACGCCGATGCCGACCGCCGCCGACGTGAAGTTGTGCCAGGCGAGCCCGGCCATCTGGGTGAAGTAGCTCATCGTCGTCTCGGGGACGTACGACTGCCAGTTCGTGTTCGTCGCGAAGCTCGACGCGGTGTTGAACGCGAGCGCCGGCGGCACGCCAGGCAAGTGCTGCGGGTTGAACGGCAGCGAGCCCTGCGCGCGCTGGATCACGTACGTGACGGCGAGACCGAGCGCGCTGAAGATCAGCATCGCGATCGCGTACTCGACCCACGTCTGGTGCTTCGGCGCGCGGAGGCCGCACAGGCGCAACAGTCCGCTCTCGATCCGACCGAGCGTGCGCGGCAACGGCCGACTCTCCGCTTCGAACACGCGGAACATGTACGCGCCGAGCGGTCGGGTCAGCGCCACGATCACCGCGAAGAACAGGACGATCTGGATCCAGCCGGCGGCGGTCATCAGAACCGCTCCGGCTTGATCAGTGCGTACACGAGGTAGCCGGTGACGAGCACCGCGACGACGAGGCCGAGGAGATATTCGGTGGCCATGATCAGATCCGATCCAGGTAACGGGTGTAGAGGATCGCGATCGCGAAGAACGCGGCGGTCACGACGAGGAAGATCAGGTCACTCACATCTTCACCAAGACGGAGAGCGACACGCGGGGCTCGCTCTGCACGAGGTCGGGGCTCCACGTCACGTTGCCGGCGGCATCCGTGACCTGCGAGCCGGGCGCGCCCTGGTTCCCGCCGGGAGGCGTGACGCCGCCGGGGCCCGCGAAGTACGGCACGCTCGCGTGGCGATAGACAAACTCGCCGCGGAACGTGACGAACTGGCTCGGCATGAAGTCGAACGTGAGCTGGGTGTCCCACGCGACGAACGGATCGCCGGGGTTCTCGGTGAAGTACGGCGTGCCCGACGCCGCGGTCGCGCCGTTGATCGGCGGCAGCAGCACGAGGTAGCGGCCGGGGTTGTCGATCGCACCACCGCCGACCGTGACCGCGAAGCGATCGTGGTCGAGCCACGCGCGGGTGTACGCCATGAAGCCGACGAACAAGGTGCCCGCGCTGCCGGTGTCGCAGTGACCGGCGCCGCCGTAGTCGCAGCCGAAGTCGAACGTCAGCGTCGAAGCGACCTTGCTGATGAACGTGGACTGATTCTCGTACCACTTGATCTGAACCGAGTCGTCGGTGTGAAAGCGATGGCGATCCGGATCGCCGAGCACGTCGGCGCCGATCAGGTACTGGTTGGCTATCAGGATCAGGTCGCCCGTCGGCGCGTAGCGAACCTGGCCACCGAAGCCCGGGTACTTGTTGAACCGCGCATACGACTGCCAGCCGTTGATCAGCCACGGCTCGATCTTGAGGCGGTCGCTCGGGAACCACTGGACGCGCGCGCCGTTGAAGAACCACGGCGTGTTCGACGACACGTACGAGGGTTGGTACGTCCAGTTGTCGAAGTTGTAGTAGCTCCACAGTCCGACGTAGCTCATGAACAGGCCGGCCTCGACGTTGACGCCGCGGTGCGGATCGCCGAAGTGGTAGCCGCCGAACGCCTCGGAGATGTAGCGGTACGCGTTGTCGAGCTGCCATTGGCCACGCGCCGGCGACGCGTCGTTACGCGGCGTCGTCGTCGACAGCTCGCCGAACTGGGTCATCAGTCGGCCGATCGCGCGGTCGACGTGAAAGTCGCCGCCGATGCCGAGCTGGGTGATCTGGTTTTCGCCGTGACGCCACGCTTCGGTCGAACCGACGATCGTGTCGTCCTTCGGTTGGTTGAAGCTGTAGTTGAACGCGTCGTCGAGCCGGAACTCGCCGGTGACGTACTTGTTGCCGAGGAACGAGTCTTTCGTGCGCGCGTTGCCGGACTGCCAGGTGAAGTCGGCGAACGTGAACGGATCGAGCTCCTCTGCGGGACTCGCGGGTTCGACGACCGGTGGCGCGGGCGCGACCGCAGGTGTAGGCGCGGGTGCCGGCGCGGGTGTAGACGCGGGCGCCGGTTCGGGTGCAGGCGCAGGTTCTGCGGGCTGCGCGAGTGCAGCGCCTTCAGCGCATGCGAGCAAGAGCGTGACGAGCTTCCAGGACGACATGACGCCCCGCCTGTGTGCAGCCGCGATGCCATCCGCGAAAGCTCGGCGGTTGCGCGCTGTTGAGGGTCACCACCATGCGAATTGCCCGACCGTGCAATGCAGACCTTGCAACACGCACGAGCTCGATCAACAGCGCGATGTGATAGAGGCGAGTGATGACTCGTGCGGTGGTCGTGTTGCTCGTGCTCGCTTCGCCTGCATTCGCGGACGATCCACCGCCTGCTCCGACAGCTACGCCGGCACCCGATCCAGACGCGGCGAAGATCAAAGAGCTCGAGCGACGGCTCGCCGCTCTCGAGCATCCGCCTGCGCCGGCGAAGCCGCCGGAACCGCCGCAGCCGCTCGACGTCCGCGAGCCGACGTTCGGCGAGTTCGACTTCGGCTGGATGAACGGCAACAACTCGCAGCCGGCGTCGTTGCTGCAGACCGGCCCGCTGACCCTGTCGCTGTACGTCGACGCGTACTACGGCTACCAGTTCCACGATCCGATCGATCACACCGTGTTCCCGACGACAACGGCGCCGCGGCACGACGAGATCTCGCTGAACCTCGCGCACCTCGGCGCCGACGTCACCGGCCTCGACGGCCCGATCGGCCGGCTCTACATCCAGTACGGCTCGACGGTCGAGACGATCGCGGGACAGGACACGACGACGACGCGCGGGTTCTACCTGACGAATCGCTTGCTCCAGAACATCGAGCAGGCCGCGGTCGGCTGGCACTTCCATCGCCTGCACGGGATCAACACCGAGGTCGGCATCTTCCCGTCGTACGTCGGGCTCGAGAGCTACTTGCCCGAGGAGAACTGGGCCTACAACCACGCGTTCCTCTCGGACTGGACGCCGTACTACTTCTTCGGCTTTCGCGGCCAGCTGATGCTGACCCAGCGGATGAAGCTCGAGCTATGGATCGTCAACGGCTGGCAGACGTTCGGCGAATGGCACGAGGCGCGCGCCGGCGGCGGCTTGTGGAACTGGCGGCCGCGAGAGTGGCTGTCGCTCGCGAGCTCGATCTACGCGGGCCAGGAGGCCGAGGGCGATCCGGACTCGCTGCGGCTCTACACCGACAACAACGTCCAGGTTCGCTACTTTCACGATACGGCGAAGGACGCGGTCGTGCGCTCGCTCGCGGTCTCGGTCGTCGCCGACCTCGGTCACGAGCATCGCGGTAACGCGACCTCGGGGTACATGGGCGGGATGTCGCTCGCGAATCACGTCGAGTGGAACGAGCGCTGGAAGAGCGGCCTCCGGCTCGACTTTGCCGAGGACGAGACCCAGGCGATCAGCACGAAGCTGCCGGTCGGCTCCCCGTACACGCTTCCCGGCAAGGGCAAGCTCGTCGCCGGCGGTGTGACCGCGACGGTCGACTACTGGCCGAGCCCGTGGTTGATCACGCGGCTCGAGTACAGCCATCGCGCGGCGAACCAGCCTTACTTCAGCGGTCCGGGCGGCATCACCGGCCCCGGTGGCGTCCCGGCCGCGAACCCGGCGACGTTCACGCCGGACTTGGTGAAGAGCGACGATCGGCTGACCTTGAACGTCACGCTGCGCCTGTAGGTGTACGATTGCCCCATGGTGCGCGCACGCCTGGTGGTGCTCATCGCGTGCCTCGTGGGGTTCACGGGGTGTGCGGAGACCCAGCATCCGGGTGACGACTCGGCGTCTTCGGACGACGACGTCCCGCGCCACACGTCGCACCGCCACAAGAAAAAGAAGAAGGCGGTCGCGCAAGGCGACGACGATGACGACGCGCCGAAGAAGCACAAGAAGTCGAGCGGCGACGACGACGACGACCGTAGCGATACGCCGCGCAAGAAGAAGAAGCACGCGGACGCCGACAGCGACGACGACGCGCCCAAGAAGGCGAAGAAGAAGGTCGTCGCGAAGAAGCACTCCGGCGACGACGACGACGATGACGACGACGCTGCCGCGGCAAAGAAGAAAGCCGCTGCGAAGAAGGCGGCCGCGGCCAAGGAAGCGAAGGAAGCGGCCGAAGAAAAGGCCGCCGCAAAGAAGGAAGCCCAGGAGAAGGCCGCCGAAGAAAAGGCCGCGAAAAAGCGGGAAGCCGAGGAGAAAGCGGCCGAGGACAAGGCCGCCAAGAAGAAGGCCGCCGAAGAAAAGGCCGCCGCGAAGAAGGAAGCGGCCGAGGAGAAGGCCGCCGCGAAGAAAGAAGCCGAAGACAAAGCGGCCGAGGACAAGGCCGCCAAGAAGAAGGCCGCCGAAGACGACACGCCGAAGATCTCGGACGACGACGACGACGAGGACGACGCCGCGACGAAGCCCAAGAAGACGAAGGCCAAGGCGAAGAGCGAGGACGCCGAGACCAAGCCGAAGGCGGACGACGACGAGGACAAGCCGAAGCCGAAGCTCAAAGCGAAGGCCAAGTCAGAGGATGACGACGACGAGGCAAAGCCGAAGAAGGTCGCGGTAAAGGCCAAAGCGAAGGCAAAGGCCGACGACGAAGAAGAGGACAAGCCGAAGCCGAAGGCCGTGGCGGAGGACAAGCCGGAGCCGCCGCACAAGCAGCGCTCGATCGAAGAAGACGTCGCGATCGACGATCCACTTGCTTCGGCGCCGCCCGTCCGCACCGCGGCCTCCGAAGACGACAGCGACGACGGCGAAGAGACCAAGGCCACCACGAAGGCGACGGTCGCCGCACCGACGCGCGCTGCCCTGCAAGACCGTTCGCTCACGACGCCGAGCGGCCAGATCGATCTCCACGCCGGCCTCCCGATCGGAGTCCTCTCGGTCACCGACGCGACGGGAATGTCGACGTCCTCGACCTCGACCGGGCTCGCGCTCGGCGTCGCATATGGCGTCAACGACAAGGCCGAGATCGGGCTCGACTACACGCTCGGCATCAGCCCGGGCGCGGTGAAGGGCCCGATCACGCTGCACGGCGCGTACGCGCTGAAGGCCGGCAAGCTCGACTTCGCCGGTGCAGCCGCGCTCGCGTTCGACTTCGCCGACACCCTCAATACGACGACGATGATGACGACGAGCACGACCTACGCGTCGCTCGAGCTCGGCGCGTGGGTCCGCTACCACGCGACGCCGACCGTCACGCTGTTCTCCGGCTTGCCGGCGCTACCGAACGCGACATCGAGCGTCACCAAGCTCGCGTTCCCGCTGCCCGTGCTGCCGTATCAGCTCCAGATCGGCCTCGGTGGCGGTGCACCGATCGCGCTGACGTTACCGGCCGGGCTCGGCTACCAGGCCTCGGCGAAGCTCTACACGTTCGCGAGCCTCGACCTCGCGAACATCCGGATCGCGAACACGTCGAACGCGTTCCTGTTCAAAGACTTCATCCCGCTCGCGATCGGCGGGTTCTACCAGCTCGATACGCTCAGCGTCGGCGCGACGTTCGCCGACGATCTCAAGCAAGGCTTCGGCTACCTCCGGTTCGAGCTGGTCGCGCGCTATCTGCTGCACTGAGCGCGTCTTGTCGGCTCATAGCTCGATCTGCATGCCGACCTCGATCACGCGTTCGACCGGCATTCCGAAATAACCGACCGCAGGTGCCTGGTTGCGCGCGAGGAACGCGAACACCCGCCGCGGCACGCTGAACGGTCCGTGATCGCGACGAAGCCGGAGCGCATCGCGGCCGACGACGTAGGTCATCCGCTCGAAGTCGACCGCGAGCCCGAGGATCGCGCACGCCTCGAGCAGCGCCGGGACGTTCGGCGATTCGGCGTAGCCGTAGCGCGCGACGACGCGAAACAAGCCGCGGCCGAGCTCGGTCTCGGCAAGCCTGCGCCGCGGCTCGACGAACGGCACGTCGAGCACCTGGAGCGACAACAAGACCACCTGTTCGTGGAGCGCGCCGTTGCGCTCGACGTGATGGACGAGCACCGGCGGCACACCGTCGATCGCCGAGGTCAGGAACACCGCCGTCCCGGGCACGCGCGGCACGGTGCGGACATCCTCGCGCGCCAGGAACGCGTCGACCGGCACCGCCCGCCCCGCCACCGACAAGGCGATCCTGCGCCGCCCCCATCGCCAGATCATCGCGACGCCGAACACCGCACCGCCCACCGACAGTGGCACCCAGCCGCCCTCGAGGATCTTTGTCACGTTCGCCCCGAGGAACGCGAGATCGATCGCGAAGAACGCGGCGGCGAGTGCGAGGCACGCGATCAGCGGCTTCTTCCACACCTTCCACATCACGAAGAAGAACCCGAACGTGGTCGCCGTCATCGTGCCGTTGACGGCAAGGCCGTACGCACCCGCGAGCTTCGCCGACGAGCCGAACCCGATCACGAGCGCGAGGCAGCCGATCGCGAGCAGCGTGTTGACGGCGGGAACGTAGATCTGACCGGTCTCCTCGTTCGAGGTGTGCTCGACCTTCATTCTCGGCAGAAACCCGAGGTTGATCCCCTGGCGCGCGAGCGAGAAGGCGCCGGAGATCAGCGCCTGCGACGCGATCACCGTCGCGACCGTCGCGAGGACGACGAGCGGGAGCCGCAGCGCGTCGGGCGCCATCGCGAAGAACGGATTCTCGATCGCGTGTGGATCGCGCAGTAGCAGCGCGCCTTGGCCGGTGTAGACCAGCGCGAGCGCGGGGAGCACCACCCAGTACCAGGCGCGAACGATCGGCCCACGCCCGAAGTGGCCGAGGTCCGCGTACAGCGCCTCGCCGCCCGCGACGACGAGGATGATCGCGTTCAGCACCAGGTAGCTGCCGGGCTGTCCCGAGCGCAACACCGCGACCGCGTAGCGCGGATCGATCGCGCGCAGGATCTCGGGCTGCTGGACGATCTGAACGAGGCCGAGCACCGCGACCGTCGCGAACCACAGCAGCATCACCGGGCCGAACACCGCGCCGACACGCGCCGTCCCGTAGCGCTGCGCCGCGAACAGCGCGATCAGGATGATCGCGGTGTAGAGCACGACCTTCTCCTGCGCGACACCGAGCCCCTCGACCGCGGACAGGACGCTGATCGCCGGCGTCACGATGCCGTCGCCGAGCAATAGCGCCGAGCCGAACAGAAGCGCCATCACCAGGATGACCGGCCGGGTCGCGATGCCGTCGCGGAACCGCGGCGGAATCTTGCCGAGCAGCGCGAGCGTTCCGCCTTCGCCTTCGTTGTCGGCGCGCAGGATGAACACCGTGTACTTGATGCAGATCACGAGGAGCAGCGCCCACAGAGCGAGCGAGACCGAACCGATCACGTTCGCAGGGGCGAGGGCGAGCGGATGACTGCTCGCGAAGCACTCGCGCAGTGCGAACAGCGGGTTCGTACCGAGGTCGCCGTAGACCACGCCGAGCGCTCCCAGCGCGAGGACTAGCTCGCGGCTGTCGCCGCCCTGTCGCCGCATCGCGAGGGACGCGGCCTCTGCGGTTTGCACCACCTCCCAGATCTAGCCGCTTCGAGATCAAGGCCGCATCAAGGCGGACCGCCTGGAGATCTAGACGATATATGGGTCTTTACGGTTTCTTTATGCGCCCGGCGGTAGGTGTTGGGGCCGTACATGCCCCTCTTCCGGCGGTTGCTCGGCCGAGCTCGCGACCTTCGCGATCCGCACGTCTTTCACCAGATGAGCCTGGTGGCGTTCCTGGCCTGGGTCGGCCTCGGCGCCGACGGCCTATCTTCCTCGTCCTACGGCCCTGAAGAAGCGTTCAAGGCGATCGGCCATTGGGCGCCCGAGGGCTGCTACAACGCGGTCAAGGACGTCGCCGGCTGCCACTTCGTGGCGGACCACGCGTACCTCGCCGTGTTCCTGGCCGCGGCGACAGCCGTCACGGTGTTCATCATCTCGTGGAGCTACCGGCGGATCATCGAGGAGTTTCCGCACGGCGGTGGCGGCTACATCGTCGCGACGAAGCACCTCGGCCCGTACGTCGGCGCGGTCTCCGGCTCGGCGCTGCTCGTCGACTACGTCCTGACGATCGCGATCTCGCTCGCCTCCGGCGCCGACGCGATCTTCAACTTCCTGCCCGACTCGTGGCTGCCCTACAAGCTGGCCAGCGTGCTCGGCGTGCTCGGCATCCTCACGCTGATGAACCTCCGCGGCGTCAAGGAATCCGTCACGGTCCTGACGCCGATCTTCCTCGTGTTCCTCGCAACCCACGCGTTCCTGATCTTCGGCGCGATCGGCACGAACCTCGGTCACACCGGCGAGATCGCGGGTCAGGTCTCGCAAGGCGCGCACTCGCATGTCAGCACCGCGGGCACGCTCGGCGTGTTGCTCGTGTTCATGCGCGCATTCTCGCTCGGCGGCGGCACGTTCACCGGCATCGAGGCCGTGTCGAACGGCATCGCGATCATGCGCGAGCCGCGGGTCCGCACCGCGAAGCGCACGATGGTGTTGATGGCGGTCTCGCTCGCGATCACGGCGGCCGGCATCCTGCTCGCATACCTGTTGCTCCACGTCGTTCCCGAGAAGGGCAAGACGATGAACGGCCTGCTCGCCGCCAAGTTCGTCGGCGATGGCGGCCTCGCGACCGCGTTCGTCGTCCTCACGATGGTGTCCGAGGGCGCGCTGCTGTTCGTCGCCGCGCAGACCGGCTTCGTCGACGGGCCGCGCGTGATGGCGAACATGGCGCTCGACCAGTGGATGCCGCATCGCTTCGCGGCGCTGTCCGAGCAGCTGACGATGCGGAACGGCGTCTACTTGATGGCAGCGGCGGCCGCGCTGCTGCTCGTCTACACCAAGGGCTCGGTCGACGCGCTCGTCGTCATGTACAGCATCAACGTGTTCATCACGTTCACGCTGTCGAACGTCGCGATGGTGCGCCACGCGGCGCACACGAAGCAGCCGAGGTGGCGGCGCGCGGTGTTCGTCCACATGCTCGCCGCGAGCGTGTGCGGCATGATCCTGATCGTCACGCTCGTCGAGAAGTTCGCCGAGGGTGGCTGGGTGACGGCGGTGATCACCGCGACGCTCGTCGCCGTGTGCTTCTTGATCCGCACGCACTATCACACCGTCGGCGAGAAGGTCGCGGCGCTGTCGCGCGAGCTCTCGCTCGAGACGATTCCGCCCGCGGAGATCGAAGCGACCCACGAGCTCGACCCCAGTAAGCCCACCGCAGTGGTGCTCGCAGGTGGTTACGGCGGGCTCGGCCTCCACACGCTGATGCAGATTCCGCGGACCTTCGCGGGCCAGTTCGAGCAGGTCGTATTCGTCGCGACCGGCGTGATCGACGCCGGCGTGTTCAAGGGCGCCGAGGAAGTCGATGCGCTGCGCGCGAAGATCGACGGCGACCTCGCGAAGTACGTCTCGTTCGCGCGCACCCACATGGGCTGGGCCGCGGATAGCGACTCCTCGATCGGGACCGAAGCGGTATCGGAGCTCGATCGGCTGTGTCGCGAAGTCGCCTTGCGCTTCCCGCGGTCGGTGTTCTTCGCGGGCAAGCTGATCTTCCAGGAGGAGAGCTGGTATCAGCGGATCCTGCACAACGAGACCGCGGCCGCCGTCGAGCGACGGCTCCAGTTCGCCGGCTTGCCGATGATCGTGATGCCGATCCGCATGTTTCACTGATCTCTTGATCGAATCTTGATGTCGACCACCCCGACCTTGACGGCAATCGCACGCGCGAAGTCGCAAGCTACGAGGCATGAGCGAGCGCGACCCCGAAGAACGTGCGACCTACGTCGTGCTGATCCTCGCCGGGTTCCTGCCGCTCGTGGCGGCGCTCCTGGCCGGTGGCCGGATCGGCGCCGGGGTGACGATCAGCTTCTTGATGCTGGCGGCAGGCGCGACCGGTCTGGTGTCGAGCACTTGGAGGCGGCATGAGCGCGCCGTCCCGCCCGCGCACGAGGTCAGGCGGACCTCGCGCTCGCAAACGCGCTAGCCTGCGTTCGTGACCAGGACGTCGCGCCTCGCGCGGACCTACGGGATCGCGATCGTCGGTGTCGCACTCGCGACCGCGACCGGCTTGGTCGTGCACGACCACGTCACGATCGCCGATCAGGCGATGCTGTTCCTGCCCGCGATCCTGGTCGCGGCGCTGGGAGGCCGTGGACCGAGCCTCGCGGCGGCCGCGTTGTCGGTCGGCGCGTTCGACTACTTCTTCGTCCCGCCGCGGTTCACGTTCGCGGTCTCCGACATGCGGTCGTTGATCACGTTCGTCGTGATGTTCGTCGTCGGCACCGCGATCGGCACGCTCGTCGCCCGGCTGCGCGCCGCGGAAGAAGCGAGCCGCGAGCGCGAGCATCGCACCGCTGCGCTGCTCGCGTTCACGCGCGACGCTGCTGCCGCGACCGACGTCGAAGGCGTCGAGGCCGCGATCGTCGACCACGTGCGCGACGTCGTGGGTGCCGCGGCGCGGGTCGAGGTGCCGGACATCGCACTCCACGGTCCCGTCGCGATCCGCCTCGAAGGAGAGCCGGCGCTCTCGCCCGAGCAACACGCGTTCCTCGAAGCCGTCGCACATCAAGGCGGCGTCGCGATCGGCCGGTTGCAGCTCGCGAGCGCCGCGCGCGATGCAGCGCTGCGCGCAAAGGCCGAGGAGCTGCGCAGTGCGCTGTTGTCGTCGGTGTCGCACGACCTCCGCACGCCGCTCGCCGCGATCACCGGCATGGCGACCGCACTTCGCGAGCGCACGGCCGGAGAGAACGAGGAGCTCGACACGATCATCGCGGAGGCGCAGCGACTGAGCCGGCTGCTCACGAACCTCCTGTCGATCACCAAGGTCGAGAGCGGCGCCGAACCGCGGCGCGAGTGGGTGCCGCTCGAAGAGATCGTCGGCTCGGTGCTGACCCGGCTCGAGGCCGAGCTCGCGCACCATCCAGTGGCGGTCGATCTTCCGCCCGGCGCACTCGCGCGCGTCGATCCGATCCTGGTCGAGCAGATGCTGCTCAACATCCTCGACAACGCGGCGAAGCACACGCCCGAAGGCACGGCGATCTCGATCGCGGTGACCCGCGAGCCCGATGCCGCGGTGATCGAGATCGCGGATCGCGGCCCGGGTCTGCCGCCGGGTCCGCGCGGCCAGGTGTTCGACAAGTTCTTCCGCGGCAAGACCTCGGCGGCCGGTGCTGGGCTCGGCCTCGCGGTGGTTCGCGGGATCGCGGCGGCGCACGGCGGCACGATCGAGGGGTTGCCGCGCGATGGAGGCGGCGCGCGGTTCGTCGCGCGGTTTCCCGATGGTGCGCCGCTCCCAGATGTCGAAGATGTCGAAGATGTCGAAGATGACGGGCTGGCGAACGCATCATGACCGGTGACGTGATCTTGGTTGTCGAAGATGAAGCGCCGATGCGGCGGTTCCTGTGCTCCGCGTTGACCAGCCACGGGTTTCGCGTCGCCGAGGCCGGCACGCTGGCATCGGCGGAGCGGCTCGCGACCGAGAGCCAGCTCGCGGCGGTGCTGCTCGATCTCGGCCTGCCCGATGGCGATGGCCTCACCCTGCTCCGCCAGCTCCGCGAGTGGTCGCACGCGCCGGTGATCGTGCTGTCGGCGCGCGATCGCGAGGATGACAAGGTGCTCGCGCTCGATGCCGGCGCCGACGATTACCTGACGAAGCCGTTCGGTACCGCCGAGCTGCTCGCGCGGATCCGAGTCGCGCTCCGCCACGCGCGCGGTCAAGCCGTGCCCGACGATCCGGTGATCGCGATCGGGCCGATGCGGATCGATCAAGCGCGCCACGAGGTCGCGGTGGATGGCGAGCCCGTGCATCTAACACCGATCGAATTCCGCTTACTCGCACTCCTCGCGCAGCATGCCGGCAAGGTGCTGACGCATCGTCAGTTGCTGCACGATGTATGGGGGCCGCGTAACACCCATCAAACGCACTACTTGCGCGTTCACATGGCCGCGCTCCGTCGCAAGATCGAAGCGGATCCCGCGCGTCCGCGCTGGCTGATCACGGAAGCAGGTGTTGGTTATCGGCTGCTGGATGAGTGATAGGGTCCGCGCCATGACAGCGTTTCTCTCCGAGCCGTGGTTCGACGAAGTAGCGAAGTTGATGGCGAGCGCGGGCGATCTCAAGCTCCCCGCGCCGATGCGGAACGTGAAGGTCAACGTCACGATCAAGCGCGCGGCAGGCGGTGACGTCCCGGCGTTCGTGCAGGACGGCGTGGTCGCGCGCGGCCACCGCGATGGCGCCGATGCGACGATCACGCTCGACGAGGCGCTCGCCCGCAAGCTGTTCGTCGAGGCCGATGCCGCCGCCGGCGTCCAGGCATTCCTCGAGGGTCAGCTCGCGATCGAGGGCGACCTCGCGAAGGTCGTCGCGATGCAGACCGCCGAGCCGAGCGCCGAGCAGAAGGCACTCGCGAAGCGGATCGCCCAGATCACGGACTGAAGCTCACGACGGTCGCCGCTGCCGTGCCTTCCCAGCACAGCACGCGGTGATCTTTCGCGAGCGCGCAGCCACGCGTCGCGGTCGCCGAGATCGCGATCGCATCGGTCACCCCGGTGATCAGCGGCGCCGCTGGCATGCCGAGCGCGCCACAGCGCACGGTGCCGTTCGCGAGTCGCGCGCACGTGCCGGCGCTGTCCTCGATCGTCACGAACGCGGGCCAGGGCCGCGTGACCTTGCACGCGTGCTCGACATCGATGCAATCGAGGCGCTTCTGCCCTATGACGCACATGCCGGTGTCGAACGCGAGATGCGAGGCCTTCTCGGGCAACGCGTACGCCGCGAGCTTCGCGACGACCGGTGCGGGCTTCGCCTTCTTCGCCGGCGGCTTCTTGCCCTTCTTCGCAGGCTTCTTTGCCGGAGGCGGTGGCGGCGGAGCAGCCGGTGCGGGTGCGAGCGCGATCGCCGGACCGCACAGCGGATGCTCCGAGACGCACACGACCTCGCCACCCTCGCGCAGCGCGCACGGTTGCTCGCGTTCCGCGAGCTCGCCGACATCCGTGAACGCGCTCGTCGCCGGCGCACCGCCGTCGGTCCATGTCGACAGCACGTGGCTCTCGCTGACCGCCGCGTGCGCGGTCAACAGCAGCACGTGATCGAGCCCGGGCACCGGCGTCGGGGCATGGCTGTTGCCGGCCGTCGTGACGTGACCGCGCGGGTCGACATCGCCCCAACACACGAGTGCACCGCCCTTCGCCGTGCCGCACGCCGCGCCACCGACGGCGAAGATCCGGACGATGTCGCGCACGCCGGGAGCCGCGGTCGGGACGAGCAGCCGATGATCCTTGCCGTAGCCGATCTTTCCCCAGCACACGACCGAGGTGTCATCGATCAGCGCGCACGCGAAGTCGTCGCCCATCACGAGGTCCTTGACGCCGCGCACGTTCGGCACGACCGGCACCGTCGAGCCGCGGGTCGAGCCGTTGCCGAGCTGACCCTCGGTGTTGCCGCCCCAGCAGCGCACGCTGAGGTCCGACAGGATCGCGCACGCGGCATGCGCACCGACGACGACCTTCGTCGCGGTCGGAGCCTCGCGCGGTGGCGCTGCATCGATCGCGATCGGCGCCGCATCGATCGCGACCGCCGCCGGTGCGCCGTCCTGCAGCGGCGAAGGCGGAGCATCTTTGTGTTTCGCGCACGCCCACAGCGCGACGAGCAAGACGCCTAACCGCCCCATCGCCGCCCTTCGACCATGCGGAGGTCGATCCGCGCGAGCAACGCGCGAACCTTCTCGCCCATGTCGGTGAGCTCCGACAGCTGCGAGGCCTCGCCCATCTTGTTCGCGAAGTTCATGACGCGCACGAGATACGAGAACAGATTGCCCTCCTCGTGCTCGAGCCCGTGCTTCTCGACGAACTCGAGGAAGCCCGCGCCCGAATCCTCGAGCTGCGCCCAGGTCGACTTCGGCTTCTTGCCGCCGTGGAGCTCGGGGTGCGGGACCTTCGAGGAGAACTCCTGGTGGATCAACTCGATCTTCGTCAGCACGCGCGGGTGTTCCTTCTCCCACGCCGCCTCGACGTCGTCCCACGTGACGTGCGGGTTATCGATCCGCAGCTCGCGCAGCTTCGTCCGCATCCACTCGCGCTTCTCGTCCTCGCCCTTGCGATCGAGCTGGCGCTGGATGATGTCGTGATCGATCAGATACTCGACGAGCTCGCGCAACTCGATGTAGTCGAGCTGGTGATTGAACAGGATGTACCAGATGAGCAGCGCGTCCATGCCCTGGAGCTCGCGGATCATCTGGCCGCCAACTTGATGACCGTGCTCGTCGAGAACGCCGAGCGCGCGCATGTTCGCGACGAGCTGCGCCAGCGTCTTCATCAGCTCCTTGCGATCGCGATCGCCGAGCAAGAGGTTGTCGATCACCGTGACGATGTCGAGCCGCATCGACGGCGGTAGCGACGCCTCGGCGGCGGCCATCCGCTGCTCCGCCTCGGTGCCGATCCCGAGCGCGGTCTTCTCGAGATCCGGCAGGCCGATCGCGAGCACCTGCTCCGCGGTGATCTTCGTCTTGCTGCGCAGCTCGGCCGGCTCGCCCTTGACGAGCTCGGCGTGGAGCTCGGGCGTCCAGATCACGTCGCCGTGCTTCTGCGCGTCCATCCGCGCGCGGCCGTAGACCGAGCGCTTGACCTTCTCGACATCGAACGCTGGGCGCTTCGCGGCGTCCTTCAATTCTTTCTTGAGGTCGCTCGTGACTTGCTCGGGCGCGAGCGTGATCGCGAGGCCCTTGTCGTCGAACTGCGGCCGACCGGCGCGCCCCGCCATCTGGTGGAACTCGGCCGCGGTGATGATCCGCGGCTCCTTCTTGATGAACTTGCGCAGCGACGGAAACACGACCGTCTTCGCCGGCAGGTTGATGCCCGCCGCGATCGTCTCGGTCGACACCACGAACTTGATCAACCGCTCGAGCGCGAGCGCTTCGACGAGCTGCTTGTAGCGCGGCAGGATGCCGGCGTGATGGATGCCGATGCCGTGCGCGAGCAACGGCCGCAGCTCCTTCGCGGCGCCTGCGGGGAGCAGCGCCTCGTCGCACATCTTTTCGACCTGCGCCTTCTCCTCGTCGGTCGTGAACCGCCGGCACGACTTCAACAACCGCGCGACCTCGAAGCACTGCTCGCGGCCGAACACGAACACGATCGCGGGGACATCGCCAGAGTGCGCGAGGCCCTTGACCGTATCGATCAGCATCTCCTCGCGGAACTCGTGGACGAGTGGGACCTTGCGCTCGCGCGAATCGACGAGCGCCATCGGCACGCGCCGCGTGATCTCGGCCCACTGGCAGAACTTCTCGGGGTGACCGACCGTCGCCGACAGCACGACGAGCTGGACGCGCGGATCGAGCCCGATGATCGACTGCTCCCACACGTAGCCGCGCTCGGGGTCGTTGAAGTAGTGGCCCTCGTCCATCACGACGACATCGGCCGGCGCGACCGCCTTGTCGGCGACGATCCGGTTCCACAGGATCTCCGCGACCTCGACCTGGATCGGCCCTTCGCGGTTGACCTTGTAATCGCCGGTCGCGAACCCGACGTTGCCCTCGCCGAAGTCGGCGCCGAGCTCGCGGTACTTCTCCTCGGTCAGCGCGCGGAGCGGCGTCGTGTAGACCGCGGTCTCGCGGCGGTGGAACGCGCGAAACAGCGCGGCCTTCGCCATCAGCGTCTTGCCGGTGCCGGTCGGCACCGTGACGAGGACGCTCTTGCCGGCGAAGATCGCGCTGATCGCCTGCTCCTGTACCGGATACGGCTCGAGGCCGCGGCTCCACAGGAACTGCTCGTAGAACTGGAGCTCGAGCTCGCCGTCGGTCGGCACGTCCCGTCATGTGTACCACGAGCGTTAGTGTGGCCGGCGCTCCAGCTCCTGCGCTTGATAGACGATGCCTGACCACACGTCATGCCACTTCTGCGACGTGATGTCGTGGAGCAGCTTCTCGCCTTCGTCGGCGCGGCCGAGCGCGATCAACGCCTGCGCCTTGCGCAGCCGCGGCGTCGGGTTGGTCTGGTCGATCACGATCGCCTGCTGCCAGTACGGGAGCGAATCGGCGACCTTGCCCCGGTGCTCGAACGTCTCGGCGACGGTCATGTAGCCGGTGCCCGACCACGGATCGCGCTCGATCACGGTCGATAGCTGGCGCCACGCGCCGGCTTCATCGCCGACTGCGAGCAACAGGTCACCGAGCGCGCGATCGATCTGCGGGTTGCCCGGGTCGACCGCACGCCAGCGCTCGCCCCACGCCATCGCGCGCTGGACTGCACGGTCGCGCTCGGCGCCCGAGGTCTGCTGCGCGAGCTGCTGGGCGACCGCGATGATCTGGGCGAGCTCGACCCGCACCGTCGCGAGCGACACCCGCTCCGCCGAGCCGAGATCCTCGGCGCGTTCGAGATCGGTCAGCGCCTCGGCGACGTCGCCGGTGCTCTGCGCGATCTGCGCCGCGAGCTGGCAGACCTCGCGGGTCGGCGACTTCGCGACGAGCGCTTGGATCTTCGTCCGCGCCCAGCCGGCCTGCCCGTAGGTCAGCGCCGTCCGCGCGAGCTCGACCTGGCGATCCGTCGCGTCGCCGGCGAGCTCCGCCGCACGTGCGAGCACCGGAAGCACGTCCTGGTGCTGCTGCGCCGCGGGCAACAGCGCCATCGCGTGCTCGTACGACGTGCCCGCGATGACCTTCGTCCGCCACTGCGAATAGACCAGCTCCCAACCGGCCTGGCCGCGGCGCGACTGGTTGAAGTAGTACTGCGCGGTCGCGAGCTGCGCCGGCACCGCGTCGAGATCGAGCTGGTCGACGAGCGCGACCAGGCGATCCGCCGCGAGCTCGTACTTGCCGCGGCCGTACGCGAGCGTCGCGGCCTGCATCCGCACGACGTTCTTCATCGGACCGACCGCGACCGCGTCCCACATGTGAAGGATCGGCTCGATCGGTAGCTCGTATTGCTGCGCCGCCGCCGAGGCCGCCGCGAGGCGGAGCTCGGTCGCAGCCGCCGGCATCGCATCGAGCGTCGCCGCCGCGGCCTTCGCGTCGTGGGCGATCAGCTGCGCATCGACGAGCCGGAGGCCCGCGACCGCAGCGACGAAGCCCGTCGCCGGCACGGTCTGGACCGAAGCCGGGACCGGATGCTTCATGTACGTGCGCTCGGAGGCGAGATACTGCGCGACCGGCTGCTGCGGGAAGCTCGCGAACATCTTCGCGACGAGCTCGTCATTCCCCGCGTTCACGATCCCCGCGCCGGCGAGCACGAGATCGCCGAGCTCGATGCCACCGTGATCGCGGAGCTGCGCGATCGCGTCGTACGCGACAGCCGGGGCGTGCTGCGCATTCGCGGCGACCATCAGCTGGCGCTGCGCGCGCCGCCACGCCGGCGATCCGGACTGCTGCGCGGCGACCTGGCGGCGCCAGTAGTCGAGCGTGTGGCCGGGGAGCTCGACCGTGACCCCGGCGGACGTTCCGCTCTGCGCCCATGCCGTTGCATCGGCAATCGCCTCGGGCATGAACCCGACCGTGAGCGCCTCGCCGGCGAGCTTCGCCGCCATCGGGCCGGTGGCGCCCCACGCGACCTCGAGCAGCGTCTTGCCGGCGCCATCGCGCATCGCGATCAGCCGCGCCTGCGCGTCGAACACGAGCACGTAGATCGTCTTGCCACTGCGCGCGAGCGTGACCTCTCGATCCTTCGCGGTGACGTCGAAGTACTGCGCGTAGTGCAGCGGATCCGCGATCCAGATCGGCAAGTACGCGAGGCCGAGCGCGACGTCATCGCTCGCGACCGGACGGACGACATCGAGGCCGAGCTCCGCGTAGCGCCGCGTCCACGCCGTGCCGTCGAAGCCCGCGGTCTCGACGAGGTTGTCCTCGGTCGTGTGCTTCCAGCCGAACCGATGCGCGCTATCGACCGCGAGGTCGCGATCGCCCCAGCGATACACGCCGGCGGGTAGCTCGCGCGCCTTCACGAGCAGTGCGCGCGCCGCGTCGCTGATCGTATGTGTGCTCGGCTTGCCGAAACCACGGCGCAGGCGATCCGCGCCGTCGTCGAACAGCGCCGGGACGAACGCGGTCAGATCCTGGAACTGGAGCGCCGCGGGGCTCGCGAGCAGCGTCGTGATCGTCTGGCCGCCGTACCAATACGCCGACTTACCGCGGCCACCACCGACGCCGTAGCCGGTACCGGAGCCGTGACCGATCGTGCCGTAACCGCCGCGGCCGAAGCCGAAGCCGCCGCCCATCTCACCCGCTTCGTTGCCGAGGAGCCCGCCGTAGATGTCTTCGTCGAACCCGGCGCTGTCCTTCTTGCCCATCTTGCCTTCGTCGAGCTCCATCGTCAAGACGACCTCCTGCGCCTTGTTGCTGTCCCCCTTCTCCGGATCGGGCTTCGCCTCGGCCTGCGACGCGGAGACCGGCATGTCCGTCGCCTTCGTCTTCTCCATCGGTCCGCCGAGCGCGTCACTGATCGTCGAGCGATCGAGATCGACGTGGTCGCGGCGCACGCCGGAATCGAGGCTGCGCAGCGCGAAGTCGTCGTGCGCATCGGCGGCGAGCCGAGTATGGAACACCATGTCGGAGCGTTGCTCCTCGTTCCAGCCGTAGTAATTGCGGTAGTCGTAGAACACCTGGAGCGGCGAGCGCACGAGCTCGGCGTCGTCGGTGATCGCGATCGTCGGCGTCGGCGTCGCGGTCTTCACGACCGGGATCGTTGGCGGCAGCTTGTACGCGGCCCAGGTCTCGCCCGAGCCCTTCGCGACGTCGTACTGCGCGTACATCGCGTCGTTCTCCAGCACGAGCAGCGACGTGTGGCGCGACAACAGGAAGTACTTCTTGCCGAGCGCGACGACCTCGCGGCGGATCTGTTCGTCGCGCGCCTCGCGCGCTTCTGCCTCGGTCGGGCACGTGCTCGTGCGCGTCACCACGCACGGCGCGAGCGTCACTGCCTCGTGCTTCGCGAGCAAGCGCGCCGCGATGTGGCGCTGGGCCCACAACCGCGGGAGGTAGCCGGCGTTCGGCTGCGCCTGGGCGAGCTGGATCGTCTGCTTCCATGCAGCACCGTCCAGCGTGCCGGTCAATTCCACCGCCGTCGCGGGGTGATCGCTCGCGAGCTTCGCGACGAGCTCGAGCTCCTCGCCATCGGCGAGCTGCGGCGAACCGAGGTATGCGGTCGCAGGCACGAGCTGGCCGTTCGCGTCGACGAGCTTCGCCTCGAGCCCGGTGACCCGCGCGGTGTGGAGCGCCGCGACCAGGTCGAACGCGCGCCAGCCGAGGTCATCGGACAGATCCATCGTCGTCGCGTAACCGCCGGTCGCCGCCGCGAGCGCGTCGAGCGTCTGGGTATCTGGACCGTCGCCGACGCCGACACCGACGAAGTGCGCCTTGCCGGCGAGCTCCTCGCGCAGCGCATCGAGGTTGCGCGCGCCGCTCGTGATCATGCCGTCGCCGAGATACACGATCATCGCGCTATCCGGATCGACGCCCGCGAGCTGTGCGGTCGCTGCCTGGAGTGCGGTTTCGAAGTCGGTCGCACCGACGCCGCCTTCATGCGCGAGCGCCTGGCGCAGCGCGCGGTGATCGACATCCATCACGCGAGTCGGCGCGAGCTTCGTCCGCGCGGCGACGTCGAATGCGATCACGCCGACCTTGTCGTTCTCGTCGAGCTCCTTCAGGAACGATTCGATCAGATCGCGCTGGGCGCGCAGCTCCGGGGTGCCGCGCGATGCCGACACGTCGTCGAGAACGATCCAGGTGCGAGGCTTGTACGTCGCCGGCTTCGCGCCGAGCTCGACCGGCGAGCGCACCATCACGAACTTGTCCCCGCCATCGCTCGCGGTCGCGACGGTCGTGCGGTGCCGCGTATCGCGAACATGGAGCACGAACGAATCGCCCATCGCGACGTGCTCGCGGTGAACCTTGACGATCGCATCGTCGCCGGAGCGCTCGGTCGTGATCGGGTGGCTCGTCGACGCGAGCTCGCAGTTGCCGCAGCCCTTCAGGCGCACCGCGACGTCGAACGCGCCGACCGCTTCGTCGACCTCCGGCAGCGGCACGGTCAACGTGTAGTCGTCGTAGAGCTTCGCCAGGCTCTGCGTGTACGCGAGCATCAACCGCTTGTCCTCTTCGGCCTTGAGCGGATAGACGCGCAGCGACAGCCGGCCCGTGCCGGCCCACTCGAGCAGCGCCGGATCGACCCGGCGATACACGAGCTCTTCGTAGATCCGGCGCGCGCGCATCCGCTCGACGACCGCCGACTCGGTCAGCTTGCCGTCGACGTACATCGCGAGCCGCTGGAGCGCGGCATCCGGCGGGATCGCGAAGCGATACACGCCTTCGAGATCCTGCGCCGCGTTGTTGTGGAACGTCTGATCGAGCGCGACGCGTGCAACCTGATCCTCGACGGTGATGTCGACGGTCAGCTGCTTGATCGGCAGCGGATACTCCTCGCCCCACGGCGGATGCGAGCGCACGCCGGGGTCCCGCGCGAACAGCGTGCCGTGATGGACCGGCAGCTCGTGCTCCTCGGCATGGCGCGCCTGCTGCGCCCACGACACGAGGTGACTCAGCCGCGGCGCGGGGCCACGTACCGGCGCCTTGCCGGCGACCGCGACACCCTGCTCGCCCGCGTGCAACACGACCTCACCCGAAGAGCTCGCGAGCTTGACTTCGCCACGGACGACGGCCGCGCTCGTCTGATCGGCGGCACCGTCGACGAGGAATCGCGTGCCCAGCACCGAGATCTTGCCATGCGCCGTGTCGACGACGAACGTGCCCTTGCCGGGCGCGACGTCGAGCAACACCGCACCGGTGACCCGGACCTCGCGCGGTCCGATCACCGCGACCGTCGCGCCGGGCTGCGCGATGTACGTCGAGCCGTCGGCGAGCTTCTTCTCGCCTTCACCCATCGTCGCGTCGGCCTCGTGACCGCGGGTGAAGTGCATCACCATCGCCGCCGAGGCAGCCACCGCGACGAGACCGGCGCCGATCGCGAACGCCGGCACGCGCCGGCGAGGCGCCTCTACGACAACGTCGCTCGTCGCGAACTTCGCGACGAGCTGCTCGCGGATCCGCGCGCGCGCGGCGTCGGCCATGTGCGGCGCTTCGCCGCCGGATTCGATCAAGCCCTGAACGTTCTGTTCGAGGACGTCTTTGGTCTCGTTCATACAGCCTCCGAGAAGTGGCGCGACAGCGTCGCGAACGTGTCGCGGAACGCGCGGCGCGCGCGGGCGAGAAGGGATTTGGTGGCATCGACCGAGATGCCGAGGTCGTGCGCGAGCGTCTCGAGCGACTCGCCGTCGACGTACTTGCGCGTGAGTGCGTTGCGGTATTGCTCCGGCAGGTTCGCGATCGCCATGTGGACGAGGTCGCGAGTCTCGGCGCGTTCGAGCACCTCGCCCGGCAACGGCCGCTCGGCCATCGCGGCGAACGTCTGCGCGAGCGTCGCGTCGATCCGATCCCAGACCTCGAGCAATTGATCGGCGCGGCGATGCTCGCGCAGGTGATCGCGGATCACGTTGCGCGACAGCACTGCGAGCCAGCTGCCGACCGAGCCGCGTTGCGGATCGTAGTCGGCGGTGCGCGCGAGCGCCTTCGCGAACGTCTCCTGGACGACGTCTTCCGCGAGCGTCGCGTCGCGACCGACTCGGTAGAACACGAACGTGTAGAGGCCTTCGACGTGAGCGTCGTAGAACCGCTCGATCGCGCCGCGGTCGCCGCTCCGCGCAGCGCGCAGATCGCGGTCTCCGGCCGATCTGAACAAGCGGCGGAACAGGGTTCCAGAGGAGGTCATTCCCTTGCATGTGTCAACGCACGTGACCGAGGTGTCGATCTTCGATTCGCGGGCCGGCGCGGCAACGATTTCCGAGGGTTCGGAGTCGTAGCGTCATGCGGATCCGCATCCGCGACGGCCTGCTCCTCTCGCTGTTCCTGCACGGCAGCGTGCTGGCGTGGGTCGAGATCCGCAAACCCGAGCCGTTGCCGGTGGTTGCCGAACCGGCGGCAAAGACTGCCGTCACGGCCGCGGACGTCGAGCCGCTCGCGGTGGCGTTGCTCGATGACAACACCGTTGCCGCGATTCCCGCTGCGGCAGCGCCGACTGTCGCAGCGACCGTCGCAGGTCACGCGGGAGCACATCGGATCTCGACCGGCCACACCGACACCACGACCGGGCCGGAGACCAAGACCGAGCCGGGAACCAAACCGCACAGCGGTCTCATGACGATGCGCCAACCGGAGCCGCCGGTGCTGAAGGGGCCTTCGGAGGACTTCTGGGCTCGGTTCGAGGCGAACACCAAGCCGCTCCAGCCAAAGGCGATCGAAGGCGATCGGATCCAGGACGAGATCGACGACGCGGCGGAGAACCTGCGCAACCCGCGCTGGCTCGCGAACCACTCGCCCGAGGCAGTCACCGCCGAACGGATGCGCCATCTCGCGGCGATCGACGCGCGCGATCAGCACGAGCTCCAGCACAAGGGCAACGGCTACGAGATCGATCACGCGACGTTCAAGGGCGAGGTCGAGCCCGACGGCACCGCGCACATCGCCGAGAAGCGCAGCTACGATCCGACGGAGATCCTGATGCGCAAGTACGGCAACGATCCGTACTCGGCGAACAAGCTGAAGTCGCTCGATCGGACGCGCGACGAGCGCTACGAGATCGGCGTGCAGTACAAGACGCGCCAGCTCGCGCAGTCCGCGGTGATCGCCCAGAACAACCTGAACTATTTGTGGGCGCACACGCGGAACCCCGCCGAGCGCAAGGAAGCGCTGTTCGAGATGTGGGACGAATGCGCGGAGACCGGCAGCGACGAGCTCGTCGCCGGCGGCACCGCGGCGCGCAAGATGATCGTCGGGTTCATCCGCTCGAACATGACAGGCGAAGCGGCATTCACGACCGCGGAGCTTGCCGCGTTCAACGCACACAAGAAGTCGCACGCGGCGTTCGATCCGTACGTGGAATGATCCGATCCCGATCGTCCCGTCGAGAAGGACAACCTCATGTCCGCCAAGCCGACCTTCGTTCCCGAATCGCGATCGATCTCGCCTTCAACGACGACAGCACGCCTGATCGCCGGCGAATCGTTCGTTGCCTTCGTGCGTGAACCGCGATCGACTCTCACGTCGAAGCGCGGTTTTCGGGCTCGGGCTCGGGCTCGGGCTCGGGCTCGGGCTACGCTAGCGGGATGCCGACCTGGCGAGAGCTGAAAGACTACGCTCGTAGCAAGTACGCGCTCGACGACGACACCGAGGACGACTTCTCGCTGATCTTCGAGTTCGAGACCGGCAGGACCCAGAAGATCGGCGTCACCCGGTTCGTCGCGTTCGGCAAGGAATGGATCGAGCTGCGCTCGTACGTGTGTAAGGGCGATCAGCTCGCTCCGAACATCGCGCTCCACAAGAACGAGGAGATGGCGATCGGCGCGCTCGCGCTCGACGAAGAAGGCGACTACTGCCTGCTCTACTCGATCGCGCTCGCGACGATGGAGCCCGACGAGTTCGAGGTCCCGCTCCACGCGCTCGCCCACGTCGCCGACGAGCTCGAAGCGCACTACGCGAAGAGCGACGACTTCTAGGGTTTCGTCGCGCCGCAGGCGAACGTCGCCGTGATCTCCGGCGCCGTGATCGCGGCCTTGTAAGCGGTGCACGCGGCACCGACGAGCTGGATCGTGTGCGCGTCGAGCGCGACCCAGTCGGTCGCGAGCTGCAGCGTCGTCGCGTTCGACCTCACGGTGGCGGTCGACGCCTGCGCGGGATCGATCGTGCCGTCGAGCGTCAGCTCGCAATCGAGCACCTTGTCGAGGATCGCCTGGTACGCGGTCTGGACATCGGTCGGGTTGTTCGCATCCCAGTACATCGCGTTCGTCGCGCCGACGCCGGCGTTCGCCATCTTCTGGAGGTACGCGGTGCTGCCGACGTTGCCGAGGCCGATGATGTAGAAGCCGATGCCTTCGCCGTACGCGGTCGAGACCTCGGCGACCGCCTCGTCGGTGCGATCGCCCTGGTTGCTGTTGCACTGATTCGGCACGCCGTCGGTCGCGAGCACGATCGTCTTGCGCTTGCCGGTGCCGGCCGCGAGTGTGTTGACGACCGACGTGATCGCTTCGACGGCCGGGTTGTACTGGTGATTCGCGTTGCCGCCGTTCGCGATCGCGGTGGAGACGCCCGCGACGTTGTTCAGCGTACACGCGCTCGCGTAGAGCTTCGGGCACTGCTCGCTCGTATAGACCGCCGCGCCGAACGCGGCCTTGCTCTGCAGCTTCGTCACGATCCCGTTCGTCGAGTCGACCAGCGCGTTCGCGACGGCGTTGTACTTGTTCGTGTTGCCGAAGCCGTCGCCCATCGAGCCGCTGCCATCGATCAACAGCTGCACCGCAGGTGTCACCGGCGTCGCGGTCAGCGCGATCGCCGTGCAGTTGCTGCCGCCGCCGTCGACGCCGTTGCCGATCGTGTCGTCGTCATCGCCGTAGTAGTGCGGGCCCGTCGCCGCCATGCACCCCGCCGCGAACAGCAACCCCGAGATGGTCAGCCGGATCACAGCGTATGCAACACAGCAAGGGGTACGCCAATTCCACAGCCAGCGTGCTACACACGCGCGCATGGCGCCAGATCCACAGCGGGTGACGGGACCGCTGATCGGTGGCCGCTATCGGCTCGGCGCGCAACTCGGCAAAGGCTCGCAGGGCGAGCTGTTCCTTGCGCAAGACGTGCAAGCGAAAGGTGCGGAGGATCGCGAAGTCGTGGTCAAGCGAATCACGCCCCGCGGCACCTGGAAGTCGTTCGAGTTGTTCGAGCGTGAAGCCAAGGTGCTGTCGCAATTGCGCCACGCTGGGGTCCCGCGTCACTACGCGACGCTCGAAGAGCCCCCGGGCACGTTCAACCTCGTCATGCAGCGCGTGCCGGGTGAGAACCTGCGCGAGCTCGCGAAGCGGCGCCGGCTCTCCGAGGTCGAGCTCCGCGACATCTTGATCCGCGTGCTCGAGATCCTCGACTACCTGCACACGCGCTCGCCGCCGGTGATCCACCGTGACATCAAGCCTTCGAACATCGTCCGCGCGCCGGACGGTCGGTGCTCGCTCGTCGATTTCGGCGGCGTGCTCGATGCCGCGCGCGAAGGCGGCGGCTCGACGATCGTCGGCACGTTCGGCTACATGGCGCCGGAGCAGCTCCACGGTCAGGTCATGCCGGCGACGGATCTCTACGCGCTCGGCGCGACGATGGTCGCACTCGCGGGTGGCATCGAGCCCGAGGATGTCCCGCGCAAAGGCCTGCGCATGGATCTCGCGAAGCACCTGCCCGCGCTCGAGCCGTCGTTCCGCGCGGTGCTCGAGGCGATGACCGAGCCCGATCCGGAGAAGCGGCCGCAGCGCGCGCGCGATGTCGTCGCGATGCTCGCTCGCGCGAAGCCGGCGCGGACGTCGCGCGAAGAATCGCGCGCGCTCGTCGCGAGGTCGCCGCAGCAACTCGCGCCACGCCAGCTGTTCGGCGATGTCCAGGAGCCACTCGGCACGCTGCTGCGGATCGCGGTGCTCGGGTTCGGTGCGGGCGGCTGGATCGGGATGGCGGGCATTCGCCTGTCGCTCGCGATCACGGTCGGCATCTTCTCGGTGCTCGCGTTCCCGGCGCGCAAGAAGATGGTCGGCGTCGGCCGCGAGCTCGACTCGATGCTTGCCGAAGGCCAGGGCGGATTCACGGATATGATGCGCGGTGCGATGGCGCGCCGAACCAAATGACTCCGACCCTCGTCACGATCGCGTTCTCGCACTACTGCGAGAAGGCGCGCTGGGCGCTCGATCGCTGCGGCATCGCGTTCACCGAGAGCGCGCACCTGCCCCTGTTCTCGTACCTCGCGACCTATCGCGCATCGCGGACGAAGTCGGTGCCGATCCTGGTCGCGGGCGATTGCAAGCTCACGGACTCGACCGACATCGTCGCGTGGTGCGATGACCAGAGGCCCGGCGCGCTGTTGCCCGAAGAGCCGACGCTCCGCGCGGAGGTCCTCGCGCTCGAGGATGACTTCGATCGCCAGCTCGGCCCGGCAACCCGGCGTTGGGGCTACGCGCAGCTGATGGATGATCCGCGGGTCGTGCCGTACATGGGCTCGCGCGTACCGGGCTGGCAGGCGCTCGGCCTCCGCGTCGCTCGCCCGGTCGCGATGCGCGTGTTGAAGCGCGGCCTCAACATCACGCCCGAGGGTGTCGAGCGCTCGCTCGCGAAGATCGAGGACACGTTCGAGCGGATCGGCTCGCTGCTCCGCGACGGTCGCCGCTACCTCGCGGGAGATCGCTTCACGGCCGCGGACCTCACGTTCGCATCGCTCGCCGCGCCGGTCTTGCTCCCGCAGGAGCTCGATGTCGGCCTGCCGCCGTACGAGCTGTTCGGCCCCGCGATCCCGCAGATCGACGCGTGGCGGGCATCGCCGGCCGGCGCGTTCGCGTTGCGGATGTACGCAACCGAGCGGCACTGAGCTGCAGCTTTGCCACGGTGCGTTCGCGACCGAGGCGCGCGCCTCCGCACGGTCGCCCCCCACGCACCGTGTCCCCGAGCACTTGCGCGCTTTCCGAAATCGCCGAGCGCCGGGCACGAAAGCTGCTCTTAGCGCTCGTATGGGCTCGCTTAGCTTCTTGTTGATCGCCGGCATCCTGATGCTCGCGACCGGCTGCCCGCGCTCGGTCGAGAGTGCAGCGAACGCCGCGCCCTCTCCTACTGCACCGAAACGGCTGCAACCAGTTCCGAACGACAGCGGCATCTTGAACGACGCACTCGTCCGCGACGCCACCGTTCGTGATGCGACGACGGTGCGGATCGATAGCGGCACCGGCCGCGATGCTGCTCTGCCGCGAGGTCCCCTGTGAAGGTCATCAAGCACAGACGCAAGCGCAAGCTCCACGGCGTCACGGTCACGCTGATCCCGAAGCACGATCCGCATCAGTGACTTCGCGGCGTACGATGAGACTCGCGTGGCCAAGCCGACCCCCAAGCTCGCGAAGTATCGCGCCAAGCGCGACTTCGACATCACCGCCGAACCGAGCGGTGCCAAGACCGCCGCGGCCGGTCATCGCTACGTGATCCAGCAACACGCCGCGCGCCGCTTGCACTACGACTTCCGGCTCGAGCTCGACGGCGTGCTGCTGTCGTGGGCGGTGCCGAAAGGCCCGTCGCTATCGCCGAAGGAGCGCCGGCTCGCCGCGCGGACCGAGGATCACCCGCTCGACTATCACGACTTCGAGGGCATCATCCCCGCAGGCCAGTACGGCGGCGGCACGGTGTCGGTGTGGGATCGCGGCAGCTGGGAACCGGAAGGTGGCGACGCAGCCGCGCGCAAAGGACTCGCCGCGGGCAAGCTGACGTTCGAGCTCCACGGCGACAAATTGCGCGGCCGCTGGCACCTCGTGCGGACGAAGCCGCAGGGCAAGCAGGAGTCGTGGCTGTTGTTCAAGGGCCGCGATGACGCGGCCGACGACAAGCTCGACATCACGGTCGCGAAGCCCGCGAGCGTGAAGACCGGGCGTACGCTCGATCAGATCGCAGCAGCGGCCGACGACGTCTGGCAGTCGAATCGCGAAGAACCGGCGCCGCTCGATCTCGCGGCGTCACTACAGGCGATGAACCTCGGCTTCTCGCTCACGAACCTCGACAAGATCCTCTATCCCGAGCAGGGCATCACGAAGGGCCAGCTGATCGGTTACTTCGCCGTCGCGGCGGAGCGGATGCTGCCGCACGTCGCCGATCGCCCGTTGATGGCGATGCGCTGCCCCGACGGCCGCTCGAAGTGCTTCTTCCAGAAGCACGTGTTGAAGGGCTCGCCGAAGCAGATCCTCCGCGTGGCGATCGAAGGCTCCGAGGGCCTGAAAGATCACATGGCGGTGAAGGACCTGCCCGGGCTCGTCGCGCTCGCTCAGCTCGGCATCCTCGAGGTCCACACGTGGGGTGCGCACGTCGATAACGTCGAGAAGCCCGACATCATGGTGTTCGATCTCGATCCCGATGTCGGCGTCGCCTGGGACCGCGTCGCACTCGCTGCGATCGAGTTGCGCGGCCTGCTCCGCGAGCTCGACCTCGAGAGCTTCGTCAAGACGACCGGTGGCAAGGGCCTTCACGTCTGCGTGCCGATCGAGCGCACGCTCGACTGGGAGGCGATGAGGGCGTTCACGAAGGCGGTCGCCGACGAGATGGCGCGCCGCCAGCCGACCAACTTCACGACGAAGCTCGCCAAGGCGCATCGCAAAGGGCGCATCTTCATCGACTACCTTCGCAACGGTCGCGGAGCGACGTTCGTCGCGCCGTACTCGCCGCGAGCGCGCCCCGGTGCACCGATCGCGGTGCCGATCACGTGGGAGGAGCTCGCCGGTGGCCTCACGCCGGATCGCTTCACGATCAAGACGATGCCGGCGCGACTCGTCGACAAAGATCCGTGGGCCGCGTACGGGAAGACAAAGCAGAGCGTGACCGCGCGCGCGAAGAAAGCCGTGAAGGCCTAGGCCGCGCGGCGCAGTGTCAGGACCGCGACTTCCGCGGCCGTGCCTTCGCCGATCCGCTGGCGCACGCCCGAGAACCCGACGCCCGGCGTGACGTAGAGCCGGCTCTTGCCGAGCTCGTACTGGCCGCGCCGGAAGTGGAGCCCGACCTTCTTCATGATCCGGTCGGTGATGCCCTTGATGTAGATCTGCCCGCCGTGCGTGTGCCCCGACAGGATCAGATCGGGCGCCTCGCGACGCACGATCTGCGGCGCGAGATCCGGCGCGTGACACAGCACGACCTTCGTCGCCTTCTGCGGCACGCCTTTGAACGCCTCCTCGAGATCGTCGTGGCGGGTGACCGGATCGTCGACCCCGACGAGCGCGAGCGGCGCGCCGTTGATGTCGAGCATCGTGTGCTGGTTGCGCAGCACGTCGTAGTGATTCTTCTCGAGTGCGCTCGCGACGCCCGAGCCCCACGTGAAGTAATCGTGGTTGCCGAGGACCGCGACGACCCGCTGCGCGGAGAGATCGGCGAGCTGCTCGCCCGCGAGCCCGGCCTCGTGGCGCCGCCAGTTCACGTAGTCGCCGGTCAAGGCGATCACGTCGGGCTTAGCCGCGTTCGCGACCGCGATCGCCGCCCGCACGTGAGACACCGGTGTCATGTGACCGACGTGGATGTCGGAGAGCTGCGCGATCCGGACGCCCTCGTGGCGGGGGTCGAGATCCGGCACGCGAACCTCGATGTTGTTCACGCGCGGGGCGACAGGCATTGGCCGCACTGTGGCCGGCCAACTCCATGTTGTCACGTGGAATAGACCGGCACCGTGCCCAGTTCTCCCCAGGGCTGGATCGGATTGCGAAGGGATGCGTTGAATGACAGCATTAGCTTCCATGGCCGCTCTCGACGACGGGCGCATCCCTTGTCCTCTGTGCGGTGGCCTGGTCCACCCGGTCGCCGGCCGCTGCAAGCACTGCAAGCAGGACCTCGCGGCGATGCGGACGGGGCGAGCGGCTGCCGCGACGCCACTGCCGCCGCTTCAAGGTCAGAACAGCGCGCCGGTCGCGAACGCGATGCCGCAGATGATGGCCGCGATCGCACCGAACCCGATCGCGATCCCGCACGCTGCCTATAACCCGTCGGCAACGGTGCTCCCGCCGCGCGTGACCGGTCGCTCGACCGCCGTGCGCCCGCCCAAGTCCACGTGGAAGAGCTGGCCGATGCTCGTCATCGTGCTTGCGTCGGTCGCGATCGTCGTCGCGGTCGTGATGATGGTGTGGCCACCGGGTCAGTCGGATCCGGGCCGCAAGATGATCTCGCAACCGCCCGCGCCCGAGCGGATGGAGACCGATCCGCTGCCGCCCGCCGGCGCTGGTAACTCGAACGGCGCCGATCCGTGGGGCGGTCATAGCCAGGCCGATCCGAAGGCGCCGGTCACGCCGCGCGTGACGCCGGATCCGCTACCGCCGAAGGCGGCCAACCCGCCGGATCCCCAAGATCCGTTCAGCAACCCCGATCCGTTCGCCGGCCTCGCCAGCGCATCGGGCGGCGCCGTGTTTCAGGCGGTGCTCGTCCACGCGTGTACGAAGCTGAAGAGCTGCCCGAACCCCGACGACACGGTGACGACGATGTGCGACGCGTTCGCGATGTTCCCGAAAGCGCCGCCGCCGTCGTGCGATGCCGCGACCCGCTGCTTCGATGCGATCGACAAGCTCGACTGCTCGACCGATCTCAGCAACATGAGCCCGGGCGACGTGATGATGAAGATGCAGGACTGCATGACCGCGGCAACCAGCTGCTAGATGTCCTGCTAGATTCTCGGGCGTGACGTTCGCGCGCCCACCCTTCGAGATCATCCGCGACCCTGCTGCGATGCGTGCCCGCGTCGAGGATCTCCGCCGCGACGGCCGGACGATCGCGGTCGTGCCGACAATGGGCGCCCTCCACGAGGGTCACCTCCAGCTGCTTCGCGCGGCCCGCGCGCGCGCGGACATCGTGATCCTGACGATCTTCGTCAACCCGACGCAGTTCGGCCCGAACGAGGATCTCGCGAAATATCCGCGCGACGAAGCGGGCGATATCGCCAAGGCGCGGACCTGTGAAATCGACCTCGCGTTCTGTCCCGACGCGAGCGCGATGTATCCGGCAGGCGCGCAGACGTTCATCGAGGTCCGCGAGCTCCAGAAGCCGCTGTGCGGTGCGAGCCGGCCCGGTCACTTCGCGGGCGTCGCGACGATCGTCGCGAAGCTGTTCAACATCACCAAGCCGCACGTCGCGGTGTTCGGCGAGAAGGACTACCAGCAGCTCGCGATCATCCGCCGGATGGTCCGCGACCTCGACTTCGGCCTCACGATCCACTCGGTGCCGATCGTCCGCGAGCACGACGGCCTCGCACTGTCCTCGCGCAACGCGTACCTGTCGGCCGAAGGGCGGCAGACCGCGCTCGGCCTATCGCGCGGGCTCGCCGCCGCCGAGGCCGCGGTGAAGTCCGGCGAGCGCGATGCCGCGAAGCTCGTCGCCCTCGCTGGGGCGCAGCTCACCGGCGCGCGGATCGATTACGTCGAGCTGCGCGACGCGATCGAGCTGACAGCGATCGACGTGCTCGCCAAGCCCGCGGTGCTCGCGATCGCGGCGTTCGTCGGCTCGACGCGCCTGATCGACAATCGCGTGCTCGCGCCTTAGAGCGCGGCGCGGTAGTCGCGAGTCTCGCCTTCGATCGCGAGAGCGAGATCGCGCACCGGTACGATCGCGTCGAGGCGCGGCAACGTGTGGCGGACGAACCCGCGCAGCCACGCGTCGAACCGGTGGTTCGTCCACACGCCGCGCGCGCAGCCGAGCAGATCGCTGCTCGCGATTCGCACGGCGGTGCCGAACCACTCGCACCGTCCGGCGACCAGCGCGATCGCCGCGCGTTGCGTCGCGGTCGGAGCTCGCGCCAGCTCGATCGTGACGACGATCCGGCCGCGCTCGCGTTGATCGACGAGGAGCGCGCGGTAGCTCGCGGCCGACCGGTACAACGCCAGGCGATCGAGCATGCCGAGAGGACGAAACGGCATGATGAAATGGTAGCGCGCTCGTGTGGCGAGCGTTTCGCAAATCTACGCGGCGCGGGCGATCGTCGAGAGCTTCGCGGCGAGCCCGTGGCGATAGAACCGGCGAAGCTCGCCGAGCATCTCGGGGATCCGCCGGCGGGCGACGAACTCGGTCTCGAGGAACGCGGCGTAACGATTCGCGTTGTCGTTCGCGGCGCGATAGCGAGACCTCTCGTCGGCATCGAGGTCCGGCTCGTAGCACGGCTCGCCGAACAGGCGTTCGCGCCACCGCGTGCTGGCGCCACGCTCCGGATCTGCCGAGAGCAGGCACGTGACGTACTTGTCGACCTCGGCCTGGAGCTCGAGCTCGAGCTGACTGACCGGGCGCTCGGCCCGCGCGCAGCACACCGCGTAGATGAAGTGGCTGACGCCTTCGACCGCGAGCAGGAAGTCGCCGAGGTTGTGATCGCCGAGGTCGCGGCCCGGATCGTGGCGCGCGAGGTTCGCGAGCGCCGCCGGATCGACGAATAACGCGAGCGACATCTCGCCGGAGTCTTCGACCGCGAGCAGCTGTTCGCGCGGACGTCGCTCGGCGACCAGGCGATCGCGGGTCGGCTCGTCGATCACGAAATCGTCGACGGTCACGCCGGTGTCGACGCGGTACAGCGTTTCGAGGCCGCGTTGGACGCGACCTAACATCTACTGGATCACCTTGTTCCCATCGACGAGCACGCCGACGGCGCGCAGCTTCTTCTCGATCCACTCGTCGCGCGTGCGCAGCCAGATCTCGTAGAGCCGGGTGACGTCGGTCGTCGCGAAGTCGGTGCGCTTGCGGATCTCCGCGATCACGTCGACGAAGCGCGGGAACTTGTCGGCGAGCTCTTCATAGACGACGGTCAGCGACGTGCCGCGCCCGCACTGCTTCGCGAGCTGGCCGTACGCGCTCTGGCCGATGCCGACGTAGTAGTCGACGTCGACCAGGGAGCGAGTCAGCGACTCGGCGAAGAACCCGGCGACATACAACGACGTGTCGCCGACCTGCTTGAGGGTACGCACACGCTCCGCTCCGGATACCGGTGCCTCGACCAGCTTCATGCCGAGCGGCTCGTCCGTGAGCCGGGTGCGGGTCATCTCGCCCAGAAGTCCGACCAGGTACCAGCTCGCAGGCTCGCTGGCGTCGACATCGACCGCCGTGAGGGCATCGGTGACGACCTCGTGGAAGAACTCATCCACTGAAGTTGCCAGAGTTACGTCCATGTTCTGATCATCGGCAGCTCCGGGCGATCCGCAAGAACCGCACGGAATGCACGCAGTTGGCAAAGCTCCCGCGACGGCCGTGTCGCACAGGGATCGTGTAGCAGTCACACGACCAAGGCGAATCGCCAAACTCTGGTGAAAATTCGCTCCCATAGGGGCTTGCGCACATCCACCGCCGGCCTTACATCCGAGGCCGTTAGCAGTCGCTCGTGGTGAGTGCTAACAAAATTTCGGTCTTATCGAGGAGAGAAGCTCATGAACGTCCGTCCCCTGGGTGATCGCATTCTGGTCAAGCGCGTCGAAGAGGTCGAGAAGACCCGCGGCGGCATCATCATTCCCGACTCCGCGAAGGAGCGCCCCCTGGAGGGCAACGTGATCGCGGTCGGCTCCGGCAAGCGCCTCGAGGACGGGACGCTCGTGAAGCTCGACGTGAAGGCCGGGGACAAGATCCTGTTCGGCAAGTACGCGGGCACCGAGATCAAGGTCGACGGCGTCGATCACATCATCGTTCGCGAGGACGAAGTCCTCGGGATCATCGAGAAGTAAGGGAGAACGAATATGGCTGCCAAAGACATTATTTTCGACGAAAAGGCCCGTAGCCGCGTGATGACGGGCGTCGACACGCTCGCCAACGCCGTCAAGGTCACCCTCGGCCCGCGTGGCCGCAACGTCGTGATCGAAAAGTCGTGGGGCGCTCCCACGGTCACCAAGGACGGCGTCACCGTCGCCAAGGAGATCGAGCTCGAGAACAAGTTCGAGAACATGGGCGCGCAGATGGTGAAGGAAGTCGCCTCGAAGACGAGCGACAACGCCGGCGACGGCACCACCACCGCGACCGTGCTCGCGCAGGCGATCTACCGCGAGGGCTCGAAGCTCGTCGCGGCTGGTCACAACCCGATGGAGCTGAAGCGCGGCATCGACATCGCCGTCGCCGCCCTCATCGAGGCGCTGAAGAAGCTGTCCACCCCGACCAAGGGCAAGGAAGACATCGCGCAGGTCGGCACGATCAGCGCGAACGGCGACACCGAGATCGGCAACATGATCGCCGAGGCGATGAAGAAGGTCGGCAAGGAAGGCGTGATCACCGTCGAGGAAGCCAAGACGATGAACAGCGAGCTCGACGTCGTCGAGGGTATGCAGTTCGATCGCGGCTACCTGTCGGCGTACTTCGTCACCGACACGGAGCGGATGGAGTGCGTCATGAACGACGCGTACATCCTGATCCACGAGAAGAAGATCTCGAACATGAAGGAGCTCCTGCCCGTCCTCGAGCAGGTCGCGAAGCAGGGCAAGCCGCTCCTCATCATCGCGGAAGACGTCGATGGCGAGGCGCTCGCCACGCTCGTCGTCAACAAGCTCCGCGGCACGCTCAACGTCTGCGCCGTCAAGGCGCCGGGCTTCGGCGATCGCCGCAAGGAGATGCTGAAGGACATCGCCGTCCTCACCGGCGGTGAAGCGGTCACCGAGGATCTCGGTCTCCGCCTCGAGACGCTCACGCTCGACCAGCTCGGTCGCGCGAAGCGCCTCACGGTCGACAAGGACAACACGACGATCGTCGACGGCTCGGGCAAGAAGGCCGAGATCGACGCGCGCGTGAAGACCATCCGCGCGCAGGTCGAGGAGACCACGTCGGACTACGATCGCGAGAAGCTCCAAGAGCGCCTCGCGAAGCTCGTCGGCGGCGTCGCGATCGTCAAGGTCGGCGCGGCCACCGAAGTCGAGATGAAGGAGAAGAAGGCCCGCGTCGAGGACGCGCTGCACGCTACGCGCGCGGCCGTCGAAGAGGGCGTGGTCCCGGGCGGCGGTGTCGCCCTCCTCCGCGCGCAGTCGGCGCTCGACGGCATCAAGCTGCCGGAAGGCCAGCAGTTCGGCGTGGCGATCATCCGCCGCGCGATCGAGGAGCCGCTCCGTCAGATCGCGTCGAACGCGGGCGTCGACGGTTCGATCGTCGTCTCGAAGGTCAAGGAAGGCTCGGGAGGCTTTGGCTTCAACGCGCAGACCCTCGAGTACGGTGACCTCATCAAGGGTGGCGTGATCGACCCGACGAAGGTCGTCCGCACCGCGATCACGAACGCGGCCTCGGTCGCGTCGCTCCTCCTGACGACCGAGGCGATGATCGCCGAGCGTCCGAAGAAGGATTCGCCGGCTCCGGCCGGCGGTGGCGGCGGTGGCATGGAAGGTATGGGCATGGGCGGCATGGGCGGCATGGGCTTCTAAGCCCAGCACTGTTTCTGTTTTGAAACGGCTCGCGGCGCCCCGCGGGCCGTTTGCATTTTCGGCGGGCGGTGCGATTTGCTACGCTGGCCGGGTGACGGTGACAGCGGGTGAGAGGCACGATTACCAACACGATCCCAAGCACCCCGCGCCAGCCGGGCCCAAAGCCGATGCGGATCCGATTGCGGAGCTCGCCCGCGAGCCATCGGTCGACGATGCGGTGAAGGTGATCGCCGCGAACCCGGCGCGCCGCGATCAGATCATGACGACGCTGCAGCAGCGGATGGGCAACGGGTTCGTCCAGCAAGTGATCGTCGCGATGACCGCACGGCCGGCGCCGAACACACTGACGCTCAGCATCCATCCGCCGGGGCAGACGAAGGTCGATGCGATCCTCCAGGACAACGCCGTGGCGCTCGACAAAGGCCGCAGGCTGGGCGACGCGGGCTCGAAGTACCTCTCGCAGATCTCGTCGATGTTGATCCCGGCGTACGGCAAGGCGCGCGATCAGCTCGACCTCCAAGGCGTGACGGAGCTCGGCGGCTCGATCATCGGCTCGCTCGAGCTCGCGCGAGCCGCGACCGACGCACTCGCCGATCAGCTCGCACTCGTGAAGACCCAGAGCCAGGCCGGCGCCGATATCGCGATCGAAGGCGCCGAGGCCGGCCAAGATGCGGCGCTCCAGTCGCAGCTGACGATCAACCGCGGTCTGCTCAAGACCGTCGAGCTCGCCGTCCTCTCGACGCTGACGCCGATCATGTTCCGCGGCCAGCAGGTCGCGCCGACCGCACCGGTCTTCAAGGAACCGCTCGATCCGATCCTCGAGGACGAGCTCTCGCGCACGATGCTCGCACTCTCGTTCGTCGCGCGCTTGCGCAAGGACCTGCTCGCGGCGAAGGGGCCACAGCGCGCCGATGTCGCGAGGAGCGCGCGGTTCGAGCTCGGACAGTTTCACCGGCCGCTCGATCTCGAGTTCATCCATTCGGCGCTGGTCGCGACGAACCTCTGGGAGGATCTCAACGCCGGCGATCCGATGTTCCCCGGCATGACGCCCGCGAAGCCGACGGGGCCGCTCGCGTTCGAGACGTGCAGCGAAGCCGGGCCGGCGCAGAGCGCACTCGAAGACAGTCGCGCGCAAGCGAAGCGTACCGGCTGGATGACCGATACCGGCACGTTCGATACCGAGCTCGTGCGGACCGAGATCCGCATGCACAACACCGAGTCGGCGCTGACGGTGTACTCGATGATCTCGAGCGCGAGCCCGGAGGGTCGCGTGAAGCTGCTCGACCAGCTCGATCGCGAGGGCATCCTCGATCTCTGGCTCGGTCAGCTGCCGTGGCACTACACGAAGGAGATCCACGACTCGCTGCCGCACGGCAACGCCGAGATCAAGAGCCGGCTACAGAAGTACTTCCTCGTCGAGGGCAAATGGGGCACGTACCTCGGCGAAGAGGAGTATCACGCGCCGTCGCTGACGAAGATGATCCGCGAGGGTGGCGAGCACCTCGGCAGCGTCGGTTCCGCGGTCGTCAACGGCCTCGACGACGTCCTCAATGTCGCGACGCTCGGCTTTCACCATAGCTACGGCGAGGCGCACGACGAGCACGCCGAAGGCATGATCACCGACGACGAGTATCAGACGCAGATCCGCCAGATCGCCGCACGGACCACCGTCGGCATGGCCGTGATGATGGCGACCGGTGGACTCGGCGAAGCGATGGCGCCAGGTGCGGCGGCCACCCAGAGCGTCGCGCGGACGATGCTGGCCGGTGGCGTCGAGGCCGGTACGTTCGCCACCACCGAAGTGATGGCGATGGATGCGACCGATGTCGCGACCGGTGCGAAGGACCAGATGGGTTCGATGACGGACTATCTGAAGGTCTACGCGATGAGCGGTGTGATGGGCGCCGGAATGAGCGGCGCGACCGCGGCGCTGAGCGGACGCACCGCGGCGAAGTATCTGCCGAGGGAACAGATGACGCGCGGCCAGCGGATCTCGGTCGAGAATCCGCAGCTCGCCCACGTCGTCGATCAAGTCGGGCCGGTCGCGAAGGGCGGCGTCGCAGAGATCCGGATCCGCGCCGGGGACGTAGATGCACTCGAGCAGCGCGGAATGATCGACGCAGCCTCGGCGCAAAAGCTGCGCACGGCGACGGCCGATGGCAGCACGGCACGCGCGACCGTGCGTGTCACGCAGGAGCTCAACCAACCGGGTGTGGTCACCGAGGGGAATACGTTCGAGGTCACGGATGCCCAGCCGATACCCAATTCGCGAACGAAGACGGTCGGCGTCTCCGACGAGGCCGAGCAAGCTGCAGCCGCGCAGGCTGAACGCGCAAAGCTTCAGAGCTCGGAAGACCTCGAGTTCGTCCGCAATACGAAGAAGCTGCCGAAGCCCGAAGACGGCGACATCGGCGTCCCGGTCGCGAAGGTCAAGCTGAAGAGCGACGCGCACGACATCCTGGATAAGCTCGCTGCCGGCGACGCGTCCGGGCTCGAGGAGCTTGGCGTCAAGGTCAACCGCGGCTTCAAGCCGGGCGCGCGCGAGTGGGTCGTCGCGGAGACGAGCGATGGATACGTGATCTTCGCCGGTGGCGCGAAGCGCGTCACGATCCAGGGCAACTACAAGATCGTCGGCCACACCCATCCGAGTGAGATTGCCGGCGTTCCGCAACGCATCACGTACGAAGGAGAGGAAGGCATCTCGTTCGACGAGCTCGAGCACACGCCGAAGAGCGTCAATGCTCACAAGTCCGGCCTGCTGCCCTCCGCGATCGATGTCGACACGATCGGAGAGGGCGGGGAGCAAACCGTCCACACGCCGTTCAAGGTGAAGGACGGAAGGATCGTCAACCCGGGGACTCCGGGGGCGACCGATGGCCTGAACATGGAGATCTCGGACGTGGTCAACCTGAAGACGAAGAACGGAGACACGTCGAGTCGCTACTACAAGGCGAAGGTGACCGCGCGAGCTGTCGGGCAAAAGGAGGCGCTGTGGACCAAGGAAATCTACGTTCAGCACGTGCCGCAGTTCCAGGGCCGCATCGATAAGGTCTGGATGGAGCTACCTAACGATGTCGCGCCGCTCCTAGAGATTCCATGACCAAGCGCCTGACTGCAGACGGCAGCTATCGCTATGGCCGCGAGCTCGGACGCCACCGCTTCGAGGGACACGCGGTTTCTGACAACGAGCTCGTGTTGCTTACCGAGCTCGATTTCGCAGATCAGTCTGCGGACCAGTTGCGAGCTCGTTTCGAATATAGGCTCGAAGGTGTAGCGCCGTTACGCGCGGTCATCACGCTCCCTCACTCCAACGGCTTTCCGAACGGAGCGGTGCTCGTCGAAGCCATGGCGAAAGGAGCGAGCCTCGCCGAAAAGCGCGTCAAGGACCTGGATCGGGGGCGCGTCGCCCTCGAGCTCTCGCAAACCGTCTCTCGCGCGACCGCACAGAGAATCGCACTGCATGGACTTCGCCCGGATCTCGTCATCGTCGGCGATGGCGTGATGCTAGTACCCAGATCGGTCGACTTCCTGACGCAGCGCTCGACGCAGGTCAAGACGCTGGATGGCGATGGCGCGTTCGGCGAAGACAACCCGATCGAGTTCTTTATCGACCCGACGCTCCTGCTCCAAGCCGATCCACGCGTCGATATCTATCTACTCGGACTCGTCCTCAGCTGGGTATGGACCGGAGAGCACGCGTTCGCAAAGGCCGCCAAGACCGCGTTTCACGGCTACATCTTCGATGCGATGCAAGAGGGTGCGCGCGATCCGTGGCCGGGCCCGCCGGAGCTCGACAAGCTGATCGGCTCGATGCTCGCGCTCGATGCCGACAAGCGACCCAAGATCGACGAGGTAGTCGCCGCGCTGTCGAAGTTTTGTACGTAGCTAGCGATTCAACCACCACAACGCGACGTTCAAGGCCGTCGCGAACGCGACCCACAGCGCGAGCGGGACGATCAATAGACCGGCCCACCGCACGCGCCGCGCGTACGTGACGAGCATGACCACGACGGCGATCAGGACCGCGACGATCACGAAGATCGACGCGCCGAGCAGGTGAAGACCGAAGAACACCGGCGTCCACCCGAAGTTCAGCGCGAGCTGGATCGCGAAGATCGTCATCGCCTGATGGCGGATCGCGCCGCGCGTTCTCGCCCACACGATCCAGGTCGCAGTGCCCATCAGCGTGTAGAGGATCGTCCACACCGGGCCGAACACGGTCGGGGGTGGCGCCCAACCGGGTCGCACCAGCCGTTCGTAGAACATCGGCTCGTTCGCGACCATCGCGCTCGCAAAGCCGACACCGTTGCAGAGGACGACGAAGCCGAGCCATTGCAGCACACGCACGAACACGGAACGCACGCTGCTTGGAGCGCGGAGCGACCGCGAAGTTACGTGTGCTGGTCGCGCGTTTGGCGATCTGATCGTGCGCTCGGCCACGGTTCGTGCACCATCACGCGCATGCACACGCTCTACGGCACGTCGGTCAGCGGGAACTGCTGGAAGCCCGCGTTCATGCTCGCGCAGCGCAAGCTGCCGTTCCGCTGGGTCGAGATCGATATCTTCGAGAAGCAGAGCCGGACGCCGGAGTTTCTCGCGAAGAACCCGAACGGTCGCGTCCCGCTGCTCGAGCTCCCCGATGGCCGCATGCTCGCGGAGTCGAACGCGATGATCATGCACCTCGGCGAGGGCACCGCGTGGATCCCGAGCGACGCGTACGCGCGCGCGAAGATGTTCGAGTGGATGTGCTTCGAGCAGTACAGCCACGAGCCGTACATCGCGTCGGTCCGGTTCTGGCGGTTCCTCGAGGCGCGCGGCGCCGACATGCGCGCGAAGATCGAGGAGCGCATCCCGGGTAGCTACGCGGCGCTCGGCGTGATGGAGCAACAGCTCGTGAAGACGCCGTTCTTCGTCGGCGAACAGGCGTCGCTGGCCGATGTCGCGCTCTACGCATACACCCACGTCGCGCACGAGGGCGGGTTCGATCTCGGCGCGTATCCTGCGGTGCGCGGGTGGCTGGCGCGGTTCGCCGCCCTGCCCGGCTTCGTCGGGATGCCTCATCATGGCTAGAAATCCCGCCCGCTGCGGCGAAGTCACGGTACCGTTACCGGGATGAGCCACCATCCGCGGTTCGATCCGATGCCGGAGCGAGCGAGCGATGCAGCGCTGGACATGGCGCTCCGTCCGTTCGTGGACAAATTTATCGACGAGGACAAGCGCACGCGCGCACGCGCGGCATTCACACCGAAGGCCGGGCGTCTCGAGTGGCGCGAGATCCTGAAGCTCGTGAACACGCGGCGCGGCCAGACGTTCGCGGAAGCGGACCTCGCACCCTGGCTCGGCGTGCGCGGCGTGTTCCTCGTCGACAAAGACGCGTACACGGTCGATGCGAAGACCGCGACCGGTTACTACGTCACCGATCCGTGGGTGTTCGTGTCGTACGGCGCGACGTTCGCGGTGATCCGCGACGAGGGCAAGCACTCGCTGCTCTACACGTGAGTGCCCCAGCGAGCTTCCTAATAGACGTCGTCGAGCTGCTCGACACCCCTCGTCGGCGGACTCCTTTGGAGGCGCCATGGGAGCTGACACAGGCGTACGCGCAGTTTCTGATCGCGATCGGGTTCGCTAGGGTCGGTCGCCCCGAACCCGGCCGCGCGCTGGTCGCGGAAGCTGAAGCGGTCTTGGTTCCGATGTGCAAGCGCGAACGCTTCGCGGGATCACAGTCGCTCGAGGTTCACGGCTATCTGGTCGACGTGTTGCGCGAGCGCTTCGCCGATGCTCTCGCGCATCGGCCGCGCGCGGCTCGGTTGTCGCGAAGACTCCTCGGCGCTCACGACGCGCTCGACCGCGTCACACGCTACAAGGTCGACCGGCTCGGAGAGCTCACGTCGACGGTGTCCCCGTACGGCCAAGTCGGCTCGATCGATGCGTCCGGTTCGTGGATGCGCGAGACCGGTGAGCTGTTGAAGCTGGAGCCGTCGGCGGTCGATCGCCTGCGCGAGCTCGAACCCGCCGCGCGCGCGGATCGCATTGTCGCCGCGCTCGCGGAAGCGAAGCCGGGCGAAGAGCTATCGCTGTTCGCCGCGTTCGCGGAGCTGACCGTCGAGGCTGCGGCTCCGCTACTGCCTGCCCTCGTCGCACGAGCGCTGGACCGGCCCGCGAGCGTTCGTGCCACCGCGTACTACGTCGCGACTCGCTACGGCCAACCCGAGCTTGCCATCTCGTTGCTCCGATCGGTGTTATCGGAAGTTCAGGCGGCGCCCGACGTCGTCGAGGTTCTGCGGCCGCTGTTGCGCGCGCAACGCTTGCTTCATGCAACCGCGGATGTCCTCCCCCTGCTCGAGCGTCTGTGGACCGAGCTTCCCGCGGACCAATTGCCGGCGCGGATCATCGTCGCCGCTGGCCTCACGACCATGCGCGACGACCTCCGCCTGAGTGAGCTGTTCGACCAGCAGCTGGACGACATGTCTCGCGACGTGCTTCCCACGCGCCTGGTTCGAGCGAGGATTCTCGCCGCTGTCGCGACCTACGCGGACCCGGTCCACGCACGCGAGCTACTGCGCCGACTGGCGCAACGGCAATGGCCGGAGACGTATGACTCCTTCGGTACGAACTCGCACTTCTGCATCTCGGTCCTCCAGCTCGTCGAGGCGCTCGTGCTGGCGTACGTCGACCTCACGCTCGCAAACCTCGACGTGCACGATCCCGAGCAGCAACCGCTGTTGACCTCGGGCTTCACGCTCTGACTATTTGCGCGAGCGGACGACGGCGCGTGGCAGGTCGTCGCTGCGCGAGCGCGACAACTGAACTTCCCACCACGAGATCAGGCCGGCGAGCGCGACCTCGACCGTGAACGCGACGACGAGCGCGCCGAGGATCGCCATCAGCCGCGCGTGAAAGAGCGGCCAGTCGGCGCCGAGCACCGCGGGTAGCGCGAACCACAGGTAGAGACCGGCGCACGCGGCGAGCGTGGTCGAGATCAGACGGCGGCGGCGTTCGAACCAGCGCACGCGCTCTGCGAGTCGACCCGAACGGCGATCGTCCACACCCGCAGCGTAGCACCCGCGACGCTGACAGTGATGTCGCGGTTTCGCGGTGCGAGCGGCAACTGGCGGCCGGCAACTCGTGGATTTCGTTGTCGCTCGTCGGGCGCACGCCCTGCTGTACGAGCCGCGTGCTTCGCGCCGTCCGCTCCCGGCCCGCTACACTCGCGATCGCGGTCGTGCTGGTCGCGGCGTTCGCTTGGGGAGTGGCGCTACCGCGGAGCCTGTTCTCCGGCGATGAGGGCATCAAGCTCGCGCAGATCCAGGGCCTCGACGCGACGGGCTATCGCGACGGTGCGCTGCTCTATCGCGGCCAGGATAGCGATCCGAAGAACGCGCTGCATCCGCTGAAGTCGGCGGGCTTCACCTACGAGGTCGATGGCCGCGTGTACGGGACGTACACGCTGATCTACCCGGCGCTCGCGGTACCGATCTATCGCGCGCTCGGGTTCGCCTGGGTGTGGCTGCTGTCGTGGCTGGGACTCGCGATCATGCTGATCGCGAGCGCGCGGATCGCGGCGCGGGTCACCGGCAGCGAGCGGGTCGCGGCGTGGAGCGTGCTCGCGATCGGGTTCGCGACCTCGACCGGCCTCTACGCGTGCACGATCTTCGAGCACACGCTCGCGGGTGGTTGCCTCTTGTCGGCGATCGCGATCCTCGCGGGACCGGTGACGCCACGCCGCGCCGTTGCGGTCGGCGCGACATTCGCGCTCGCGGCGGCGATGCGCACCGAGTTGCTGGTGTTCGGACCATCGCTGCTGCTGCTCTGCGCGTGGCGGTTCGCACGAGCGTGGCGCGCGTACGTGCATGTCGCGATCGGCGGAGCGTGCGTGCTCGCGATGTTCGTCGCGGTCAATCTCGCCCTGAGCAAGGCGTGGCATCCGACGTTGCTCGCGAGCGAGGGTGCAGCACAGAGCACGTTCGCGGACCGCGCGTGTCACCTCGTCGCGGCCACGCTTCATGGCTGGGGTTACGCAGCGGTGTGGGGAACGCTCGTGGCTGCCGTGATCTTCCGGCGGCGTACGCGCGTCGTCACTGCGCTCGGGCTCATCGTCGGTGCGTTATGGATCTTGCTGACCTGCCGCGCGATCGCGACGATGGGCGTCCGCCCTGTGGTCGGCTTGTTCACGACCGCGCCGATCGTCGCGGCGGGGCTCGTGTGGCGACGATCGGCGAGTGCGAAGCTACTCGCAGCCGCGGCGCTGTTCGTCGCGATCCTCGTGGTGCTGCCGAAGCGGGGAGCGATCGGCGGTCTCGAGCTCGGCCCGCGCTACTTGATCCCGGTGCTGCCGTTGCTCGTGATCGCCGCGGTCGACGCTGCGCGGGCATCGCGGATGCGCATCGCATGTGCAGTCGTGCTCGGACTCGCGGGCATGGCAGCGCTGGTCGCGAACGCGCGATCGCAGTTCTCGATCCGCCAGCTCGGCGCGAACATCGTCGAGGTCGCCGACCAGGCGGGCGCCGACGTCGTCACGTCGGACGTGTGGTGGGTCGCGCAGCTCGCGACGCCGGTGCAAGCGGATCGGATCGTCCTCGTCACGAGCTACATGCCGAGCGTGTGGCAGCGCTTGTATGCAGGTGATCGCCGTCGGATCCTCGTGCTGCGCGGCAGCGATCCGGATCCCGGGCCGAACCTCGAGCTGCGCCCGCTCGATTGCCCGTGTCTCGCGGATCGCCGGCTCGAGCCGACGCTGTTCGAGCTCGATCAGCGGCCGAGCCGGATCGTCCAACAGCCCTAGCGTTCGAGCGTGAGCTCGATGTGCTCGATGCCGGCGCCGACCGGCGTGTGCTCGAGCGTGACCTTCGTCCGCCCCCACCCGATGCCCTTCGGGATCCGGCGCGACTCGCCGAACAGCTCGCCGAGCCGCTGCTCGATCGCGGCGTAGATCTCGAGCGTGGCCTCGAGCTCGACGTGAACGTCGTGCGACTGGAGCACGTCGCGGCCGTTGTCGATGGTGTGGAGCTCGCGGACGGACACATCGGTCGCGGTTGCCGCCCCCGCGAGCGCGCTGTCGACCCACGAGACGTGCGCGCGCCCATCGACGTAGTTCGAGTGCGTCACGAGGTGGACTGAATCCTCGACCTGATCGAATGGCTTCTTCACGAGATCGAGCCGCACGACCGAAGCGACAGTCGCGTCGATCCAACGATCGACCGGCAGTTCGAGATCGAACTGGAGAAACTCGCCCTGCTCGGTCGTTTGGAGCGTCGCGTGCTGGTGTAGCGCGGGCACGAACCAGTGCTCCTCGAACGAGTGGCCGGCGTGGACCCAATCGAGCTGCGTGGCGACGTATTGGAAGTTGATCGACGCGAGCCGACCGTCGCGGACGTAGGCCCGGGCGTCGATCCCGCGCTCCTTCAACCATGCGGTGGCAGCGCGTTGATCGATCTGCTGGCCGAGCGCGAGCCCGTCGAACGCCGAGCCAAGCGTGCCGGGCTCCTTGCCGATCAGCGATTTCGTCGCGACCGCCGCATCGAAGACCTTGGGCGCGGGTCGGGCCGGAGGGATTGCGGGCGGTGGGACACCCGCATCACACCCGAGCACCACCACCGTCAGCCACAGCGCGCTTCGCATCGGACTGTTGTGACATGCGGCCGGCTACAGATCTTGGATGCAGTCGATCTGCGCCTGCGCACTCGGCTGGGTCGCGTGGCCCGTCGCCGGGTCGCAGGTAAAGTGGTCGACCACGCACGCGTAGGTCGCCTGGTTCGCGGCCGACTGCTGGGCGAAGTCCTCGACTCTCACGATGTCCTTCAGGCAGGCATCGCGGTTCGCGCCGGCGTGCTCGCAGCACTCCTGCTGGGCCGCGGTGGCCCGGGCGTAGGTGTTGTCGGACTTGGTCTTGCCCCCGCCGCAGGCGCCGAGCGCGACCAGAACGGCAAGACACAGTGTGGTGCGACCGGGAGTTACCGAGCGTTCACGGTCGCGATGAAAGAGGCGGGAAATCGTGGAAGTCATGGCGTCTTGGCTCCGGCCCATCGCAAGGCTTGCGCCAACCGGCTCGGCACGGTCGTGGCAAAGGGCGGTGGCGATGCGTCGCTTTGCTTCGTTCATGATGGTGCTCACGGCCTGTGGTGGCGCGGCCCGGTTTCGCGCGGAGCGCGCCGGCAACGGCACAGCGGTGGTCAGCCAGCGCGGGGCCGTCGTCGCGACCAGCGCGATCGCGGTGGGTCAAGGTGCGTATGACCTGCGCCTCCACTTCGATGTCCCGCGCGCGCAGCTCGTCGAGTGGTCGGTCGCGTGCCCGGGTGCCGACTCGACGGGCTCGGTCGGCGAGCCGTTCGAGGCCTACCGTACGCGCCGGATCGCGCAGCTGAAAGCGGACCGCGAGCACGAGGCGCAGACCGCGGGCGCGGTCACGAACGCGCTGGTCGGAGCGTTCGCACCGCGGGTCAGCGCGAGCTCGCAGAACGGACCGGTCCGCACCGACGTGACGGTCGATCCAGGTGCGGCCGCGGGCACGGCGGTCGCGGGCTCGATCGATCAGGGTGCGATCGAGCTGCCGCCGGGAGATGTCGGAGCGGGCCCGGTCGAGACGGTCGTCCACATGGTGACGAACGCGGCGGGAACCTGCACTGTCACCGCGGTCGCCGACGATCCGAACGTGCTCGGTCGATTCGACCTCGTGCACATTCGCGATCTCGAAGCGGAGGCGCGGGCGAAAGATGCTGCGAGCGCCACCGCGAGCCTGCAAGCGCGTGCATCGATCCGTGCGCAGCTCGTCGCCGCGGGTGGAGATCCGGGCAAGCGCGAGCGTGATCGCCAGGCCGAAGCCGAAGCAGGTGCGACGGTGCGAGCGCATGCGGAGGCAGAGCTCGAGATCCAGAACGCGCATGCCGAGGCAGAGCTGCGGGTGCGCCGCGAGTCTGAAGCGCGCCAGCTCCGGGTCGCGATGGAAGTCCGGGCGCGCTGGCGGGTACTGCTGGTCTCGTGGGGCGCGGACGTCGAGTACCGCGCGAAGTTGCGCGCCGCGGAAGAAGCGCGCGTGCGTGCGGAGGCCGAGCTCGAGGCGCGCCGGCTCCGGATCGCGATGGAGATCCGCGCGCGCTGGCGGTTGCTGCTGATCTCGTGGGGCGCCGATGTCGAGTATCGCCAGCATCAGATCGATCGCGCGAACGCCGCGGTCGCCGAGCACGATCGTCAGGTCGCGCTGCTCGTCGCGGAGCGCGAGCGTCGCGAGGCGATGATGCTCGAGCTGTCGATGCGCGCGCGGACGCAGCTGCGCGGTTACCTCGTCGCGATCGGTGCACGCGAGCGGCCGCCGATGCCGCCGGCTCCGCCGGAGAATCCGGGTGCGGCGCCGTTCTCGGGCGCGACGTGGGTCGCGGGCCGGTGGAGCTGGAGCGGTAGCGTGTGGGTGTGGTCGGCCGGCGGTTGGAGCGATACGAGCGGCGGGTTCGGCGAGACCGGTGGCGATGTCGCGGTGCAGCCGGTGGTCGTCGATGCGCCGGTCGTCGAGGTGCCGGTGGTCGATGCGCCGGTCGTGACGACATCGACGACGGTGATCGGGCCCGTGATTCGCGATCACCGCACGGTCACGGTGCGGCCGGCTGGCGAGCCGCCGCATCACGAGCCGGTCGTGCGCGATCATCGCTCGTCATCGCCGCCGTCGGACAGGTCGTCAGAGAAGTCGAAGGTCCGCGACCATCGCTAAGGCCGGTTTGTTACCGTCCCTGCGCGGGGCCGTGATCACGCGAGGATACGGACCGCGTTTTGTGAACTTTGTTACCGTCCCTATTTCGTGTCGGCGACGGGCGCGCACTTCTCGACTTCATCGGCGGTCTTCGCCGCGATCATGCAATTGATGGTGTCCTTGTCGTTCGCGGACACGCACTGCGTGACGAGCGTCTGGACGCCGTTCTCCATCTTGCTGGTGAAGTCGGCGAGCTTCTTCTTGCGGAGATCGTCGCGCTGCTCGGGGGGCGCCTTCGAGATCTCGATGTCGGCGTGCTTCCAGTACATGAGCGTGGCGTAGTTGCGCACGGCCTGCTCGCACTTGTCGGGATCGCCCTGCTTGCAACCGGCGACGACGAACAGGGCCAGACAGAGCGTGACGAAGCGCATGCCCTGCCCTACCACGATCGAGGCCGGGATACGATGCGGCCGTGCGTCGCGCCGTGTGGTTGGGACTCGTCCTTTTGGGGCACGGGTTCGCGCACGCGGCGCCCTGGACCGTGACGGGCGAGGCGGGCGCGGAGGTCGACACGAACGTCCAGCGCGTCGAGACCGGGCCGGGGCTCGATACGGCGCCGGTGACGTCGCCGGTGATGCGGCTCGGCGTCCGCGCCGACAAGAAGGACGATCTGTTCGGCGGTGGCTACGCGCTCCACCTCTCGGACCTGACGCGGATCGCGGGCGATCGCGACGTCTCGGTCGAGGACGTCACGCTACTCGCGGCGGATCTGCGGTGGTTGCATCCGCTCGGCGATCGCCCCGTGGCCGCCGGGTTCGCGCTGTCGGCGATCGATGCATTCCCACTCGACGACGAGTACGGCGCGCGGACGTTTCGCAACCTCGGCGCCGACCTCGTGATCAACGCGCACGACGGCGAGGACTACCGGCTCAACCTCGCGTTCGGCGCGCGCCAGTTCTTCTACAAGCCGCCGACCGAGCCGCTGCACCTGTTCGACTGGTCGGGACCGGCGGCGAACGCGCGGCTCGATCTCACGCTGTGGCAGACGCCCGGCCATACCCGATCGCTCGAGCTCGCCGCGACGATGGGGTTCGAGCTCCAGTCGTACGAGTCGCGCGCGTTCGTCAACGCGTGCGCGCCGGGCACGGTGCCGGATCCGTCGTGCACCGCATCGACCGATCTCGCTCGCCGTGATCGCGCGTCGCGCGCCGGTGTCGAGCTGACGTACGTCGGCAGCTACATCGCGTCGCTCGGCTACCAGCTCACCGTCATCGACTCGAACTCGTTCGGCCAGTCGTTCGCGCGGCATCGCGTGCTCGCATCGGGGACGATGTCGATCGGCAAGAACTTCATCTCGCTACTCGCGATCCTCCAGATCGACCAGTATCTCGACGGCCTGCTCGTCCAGGCCGACCTCGTCCACCAAGAGTTCACGAACATCGAGGACGAGAACCGCAGCTCGGCGCAGATCCACATCGCCCGCAAGCTGTCGGACGCGTGGTCACTCGAGGCGCGCGCCGCGTACTGGCGCAACATCCTCGGGAACACGATGGACCTCGCTTTCTCACGTGCGCTGGTCTACGGCGGGGTCGTCTTTACCCAGTAGTGCCCACACCAATGGGCAACGAATCGTCCTCGGAACGTGAAGCCGAAGTACGAGATGTATCGCAGCACACGCTGGTCGAACCACTCTTGACTCGGTTTCAATAGGTGAGCTACATCCTCCCGCGATGAGAGGGGAGGCCACTCCGTGCGGAGACTTGCGTTCATCGTTCTGGCAGTTGGACTAGCTGCTTGTAGCGACCTCGGGCTCGACCCGAAACCAGATCTAATTCACGCACGCTTCGATCCCGACGCGCGCGTGATCCCGATGCCGAGTGACGTGCTTCGCGATCCTGTCGCGCAGCGGCTCGACATGCCGAACGACACCGACGCCGATCGCGCGAAGTTGACGCCGGCGGAGGCCGAGTTCTACACGTACCTCGAGACGCTCGACGGTTGGTCGTCGCTGATGTCGGCGACCGTCGATCTCGACGGCGCGATCGATCCGATGTCGATCGACGACTCGACGCTCCAGCTCTGGCACTGGGGCGCGGTCCCCGAGCGGGTCTCCGACGTCCGCGTGTCGGTGCGTCCCGACGGCAAGCAGATCCAGATCGATCCACCGCGCACGGGTTGGCAGCGCGGCGAGCGCTACGTCGCCGTGCTGCGCGGCGGTCCGCACGGTGCAAAGGGCATGGCCGGCGAGCGCGTCGAGTGCGATGCCGCGTTCTACTTCTTGCGCCAGACCCAGCGGCTCGACACGCCGGAGCACGAGCACGCGTTTCCCGGCGATACCCAGGCGGAGCGCCAGGCGAACGCGAAGCGGCTCGAGGGCATTCGCGAGGATCTCTCGCCCGCGTTCGACGCGTTCGAAGCGCAGGGCTTGCCGCGTCCCGAGGTCGCCGCGCTGTGGGCGTTCACGGTGACGACGCGGACCGAGCTCGCGATGGATCAACCCTCGCAGCGGATCCCGCTGCCGATCGATCTGATGCTCGATCCCGCGACCCACCACGTCGACGCGCCCACCGCGCCGTGGGACTCGCCCGTCGAGGCCGAAGCGAAGGGCCGGCTCTCGGATCTCGACGGCTTCGCGCTGTCGGGTAGCCAGCTGTTCGAGCTGACCGCGCCGGTCGATCCGACGACGATCAGCGAATCGACCGTGAAGCTCTACAGGCTCACGGGCACGCCGGTGCTCGAGCCCGCGACCGTCGAGCTGCTCGCCGACAAGGTCCACATCATCGTGACGCCGAAGGCCGGCCGACTGCCGGAGAAGACGCTGTACGCGGTGATCGTCACCGATGCGGTCCGCGATGCGACCGGCCTCGTGCCGACGCTGATGCCGATCGGCCACTTCTTGCAATCGCACGCCGCAGTCGCGGTCAGCGATGCATCGCAGGTGCTCGGCGTCGCCGATCACGACGCGGTGAAGCTCGAGGGCTCGCGCGCCGAACTGTCGGCCGCGCTCGACGTCCTCGGCCGCGATCACATCCTCGGTGCGTGGCCGTTCACGACCATGAGCGTGACCGCACCGCTCGCGGAGCTCCGCCAGCGCTCGGCGACGTTCAACACCTCGCCCGATCCGGCGAACGTCACGCACAAGACCGCAGGTCAGGCGCTGCTCGACTTCCCGTTCGGCATCGGCTCGATCCTCAATGTCGGCGATGTCGCCTATGGGACGATCGAGACCCCGAACTTCCTCGATCCCGTGACCCGTGCATGGCGCGGCGATGGCTCGCACACCGTCGAGTCGGTCAAGTTCACGATGACCATCCCGAAGAATCCGAAGCCGGGCCCGATCCCGGTCGTGATCTTCGGCCACGGCCTCATCACCGAGCACCGGTTCGTGCTCGCGGTCGGCGACGCGCTCGCCGCGAAGGGCTACGCGGCGATCTCGATCGACTTCCCGTATCACGGTGATCGCACGTACTGCGCGACCGGCGGTCCGATCAGCGTCGTCAACCCGCTCGACGGCTCGCTCGCATCGCTCGATCCATGCCAGTCGGGCTCGACGTGCAACGACCACGGCCAGTGCGTCGACGCGAACGGCAACGGCAACCACCTCGCGACGTTCGGCGTGATCTCGACGCCGATCGCGTCGGGCGCGGTGTTCCTCGAGATCGATCACATCGCGAACTCGAAGGATCACTTCCAGCAAGCGCTCGTCGATCTCGGTTCGCTCGATCGCTCGCTGCGCACCGGCGCGTGGGACGCGGTGCTCGGCCGCGCCGTCGACACGACGAAGATCTACTACGCCGGGCAATCGCTCGGCGGGATCATGGGCGCCGTGTACCTCGGCACGAGTCCGCAGATCGATCGCGCGGTGCTGAACGTCCCGGGCGCGGGCCTGATCCCGCTGTTCGACGACTCGACGTTCTTCTCGGCGCAGCTCGACGCGTTCTTCACGCGCCAGAAGATCGATCGCGCGAGCTTCGACGGCCGGCGCTTCCTCACGGTCGCGCATTGGTTCCTCGACGCCGTCGATCCGCAGCACCTCGGACCGCTGATCGGCGCGCGCTCGCTGATGCTCCAGATGGCGACGCTCGACTTCATCATCCCGAACGCGAATACCGAGCTGTTGCAACAGGTGACGGGTGCACCGCGCCGCGACTACGTCGGAGAGCACGCGTTCCTGACGATTCCGGGTGAACCGGCGTATTTCCCGGGCACGGCGGATCTCGCGTCGTTCCTCTCCGGGGAGCTGCAGCCATGAAGCGCGTCATCCTCATCACGCTTGTCGGGGCAGCGTCCACGACGGCACACGCCGGCGGCCTCGCCGTCGGTGATCAAAACGCAGTGTCCGCGGCGACCGGCGGTGCCGGCGCTGCGCGTGCTGACGACCCGGGCGCTGCCTGGCACGATCCGGCGGCACTCGCCGACAACGGTGGCTGGCGCGTCGGCATTTCGCTCGCGCTCGCGCGGCCCTCGCTCGAAGCGCGCGCGATGGATGGTAGCTGGTCCGCCTCGACGACGAGCGGCTGGTCGACGCCGCCGCATCTCGACGCGAGCTACGCGCACGATCACTGGGCCGCCGGCCTCGCGGTCGGCGTGCCGTTCGGTGGCGACATCACGTGGCCGACGATGTGGGAAGGCTCGTCGCAGGCGATCCAGACGAACCTGATGGTGATCCGCACCGCGCCGTTCGTCGCGTACTCGTTCGGGCCGGTGCGCGTCGCTGCCGGCATGCACTTCGATGCGGGCCGGCTGCAGCTCGAGCGCGGGCTCGACTTCATCGACACCCAAGGTGACGTCAAGCTCGACCTCACCGGCCACGGCATCGGCGCCGATGCGTCGGCGTACTACCAGGCGCGTCCCGACCTCGCGTTCGGCCTCACGTACCGCGGCCGCACCCACCTGACGTTCAGCGGGCCCGCGAACTTCACGACGCCCGACGCGTTCAGCGACAAGACGCCGGATCAGGACGCGTCGACGAAGATGACGCTCCCCGACACGGTCACGCTCGGCGCGCACTGGACGCGCGGCGCGATCGCGGTCGTCGGCGATGTCGAGTACACGCGGTGGAGTGCACACGAGCAAACCGTGGTCGCGTTCACCGAGCCGCAGACCCCGAACCAGACCGAAGTCGACCAGTGGCACGACACGTTCTCGCTGCGCGCCGGTGGCGAGTGGACGCGCGACCAGCTCACCGTGCGCGGTGGCGCGTACTTCGATCCGACGCCCGTCCCGGCCGAGCACCTCGTCCCGACCTCGCCCGATGCTTCACGCCTCGGCCTCACGGCTGGTGCGAGCTGGCGGTTCGCCGCAGGCTGGGCCGCCGACGTGTTCGGCGAGCGGATGTGGCTGCTCCGCCGCGAGACGACCAGCACCGACACGATGCCGGCCACGTACGGCGGTACCGCGATCATCGTCGGCGCCGGCCTGCGGTTCAGCCGCTAGCGCGGGGACGGTAACAAAGTTCACAAGTATCGCCGCGCATCCTCGCGACAACATTGGGTGCGAAAGGGACGGTAACAAAACGAGCACTCGTCGAGCGAGGTCGTCCGTCGTCCGCCGCTCGCTCGCGTCAACGACGTGAATCGTCCGCGTGATCGAGCGTGCGAGCCCGGTGCGTTTTGTAACCGTCCCTCGACGGTCCAGACGTTACGCGGCTTTGCCGAGCGGCTTTTGTGAACTTTGTTACCGTCCCTAGAACAAGCCTGCCGGGACGGTCCAGTACGGGCTGATGTTGTCGTTCTTCTTGTCCTGGCCAGGCACCCACACGGGCGGCGAGCTGGGATCGATCACGCCATTCATCAGCGCCTGCTTCGAGATCGCGCCGATCCAGATCTGCTTGCACTGCTTCACGCCGTTCGCGACGCACGGCGTCCCGGCGGTCGTGTTCGCGGTGACCTCGTGCCCGTAGTCGCGCTCGCTCGAGAACACGACCCAGTAGTAGTCACTCGTCGCGCCGGGCGCCCAGTGCGGCCAGGTCAGGTCGTGATCGCCGGTGCCACCGTTGATGTTCGCGAGGTCGATCGGCGCGCCACCGTTCGGATTGACGAGCATCAGGCGCTGGCCGGCGGTCTTCGCGTCGGTGAAGTTGCGCCAGGCTGCGCGCGCAGCGTTGAACACGATCCACGCGCCGTCGGGCGAGAACGACGGGAAGAACAGATTCGTGTAGCTCTGCGCGTTGACCGTGATCGGCTGCTGGACGAGCACGGTCGGCGTGCCGAACGTGTGCATGCTGTTCGTGTACGCGTACGACATCACCGCGATCGAGCTGTTCGAGACATCGACCGATTGGCCGGTGCTCGCCGACGCGAACGTGACCTTCGTGCCGTCGCTCGACCAGTCCGGCATCGTCGCGCCGTGACCCGCGATCGGCGTGACGGTCGACAGGTTCGAAGCGACGGTCATGCCGTTGTCGGGGTTCATCAAGCTGAACGTGCCGGTCATCGACGTCACGATCGCGACCGACTGAGTGTCGTCGGGGAACGGATTACCGGGCGGCGAGAACGTCGTGTACGTGCCGGGGATTTGCTTGTTGTCGGCGTTGACGACCTCGTCCCACGCCATCGTCTGATCGTTGTAGTGCAGGAAGCCGACCCACTCGCCGTTGCACTGGCCCGCGACGCAGCGGCTGTAACCGATGCGAGAACCGGCGCGCGACAGCGAGTGACAGCCGCTGCAGTTCGCCTTGACGGCCGTCGGTGCGGTGGTCTGGCCGAACGTCTGGCTCATGATCGAGCCCGCCGATGACGACCACCAGTAGATCGCCGACGTATCGATCGTGTCGTGCGACAGGTTCAGCGTGACCGGCGTCGCGACGTACTTGGTCTGCGGCGCCGCCTGCGCGAGCGCCTCGACGGTGACGACGAGCTTGTCGCCGACCGCGGTGTTCGCGATCGAGATCCAATCGGCTTCGCTGTACGTGAACTGCGGATCCGTCGTGTAGACATCGAGCGTCGCGTAGGTCGACGCGAGGTGGACGTGGAACAGGTCGTTCCCCGCGGTCGTGTACTGGAACTCGATCGAGGGAAGGTTGAGCGGCGCGACCGCCTGATCGATCGGGTACTCGATCGCCGGCGTGTTCGCCGCGCTGGTGCCGACCGTCGCGGAGCCGAACAGCTGATCGGAGTTGCCCGGTGCGGTACCGACCACCTGCGCACCCGCGATCTGGATCGACAGCTTCGCGCTCGCGGTGCTCGCCCCACACACCGCGTTGACTTGCGTCGTGCCGCCGTGCGGAACCGCATTGAACGTCGCGTTCGTGAACGCACCGAAATCGCCGTCGACGCCGAGCGCGCAGTTCGCGGTGATGTCGTGCTCGCCGGAGCTATCGGTGCCGAGCACTTGATAGTCCTGCGCGGCGGTGCCGCCGAGCGGCACGACGAGCGTCACCGGATCCGGAACGACGCGCACCGACGAATACGTCATGCCGCCGTCGTCGCCACCCGAGTGATGCGCGCAGCCGCCAGACGCAGTGATCGCAGCGACGAGCGCCGTCGCGACGAAGAATTTCCCCATGCGTAAATTCTACGGCGCTCGATCAAATGCGCGAAAGGGGTCGGTTGTCCCCAGCGAGAGGTAGCCCGGTGTGGGCTAGTGCTTCGCGCGGAGCTGCTTCGCCCGCGCTTCGATCTGCGCGCGCTTCTTGTCGAGCTGGTCGAGCCGCTGCTTGACCGCGTCGCGCGCCGAGCGAGCGGCCTCAGCACGTTTCGCAGGGTCGCCGCTGCGCTGGGCGCGGGTCAGGCCGTCGATCGTCGTGCGGTCGATGACTTCGCCGAGGACGAACGTCGCCTCGGTCTCGAAGCTGGTCGAGCTGTTGTTGTTGAAGTTACCGCCCGTGTCGGTGCCGCCGCTCGACCCGCCCTGCCCCGCACCCGCACCACCCGCGCCACCGAGGGTGTTCCCGCCGTTCGTCGGGCTCGGGTTCAGCGAGTCGCCGCGATCGCCGCCGCTCGAGTGCTGGACGTTGCGGTGGGGCTGGTCGTCTTCGGCGAGCATCAGGTCCTTCGCGCGCTCGTTGTGCTTGCGGAGGTCAGCGACGTGCGCGAGCTCGGCCGCCTGCGCGTCGAGCCCCGCGACCTGATTCGCGAGCTGCTTCTCGGTCTCGGCGATCGCCTGGGCCTGCTGGTCGAGCTCCTCGGGGTCCGCGAGCGGATCGACCTCGGCATCGGGCAGCACGATCTTTTTCGGCGCCGGCCCGATCGTGGCCGTCACCTGCGCGCGCAGCTTGTCGAGCTCG